>ERZ791895.23-NODE-23-length-179245-cov-10.129745_pt1 | contig 179245 bp, 133 predicted proteins | sample MGYA00510153_ERZ791895 | MGnify/ENA primary metagenome ERZ791895 (study PRJEB30046, sample SAMN00792064) | human gut metagenome | study: EMG produced TPA metagenomics assembly of the A metagenome-wide association study of gut microbiota in type 2... | reverse complement strand
CGTCCTCGTAATACTTGTGTGTGGCCTTGTAACCATACATACTGATGAACCGGTCTGCACACCGGGCTTTCCACTCCATGTGTTCGAAGCCGACCATGACTTTCTTACCGTTTAGTTCATTAAATGAACCTTTACTTCTTGCTAATGGTGAAAGTCTTACTGTTTGTGTCACATCGTTCATATGTACATGAAGCTGTAGCCCGGGCTTCCTGTTCCCAGACTTTGCCTGTCCCTCCTTTACTTCCTCATCACTGTTCCTGTAGTGGCGTTCCGTTTCCACCCTCCCAAAATAAACAAGATCCTTTCCTGATTTTATCTTCTCTCTGCGAAAATTCTCCGCATACAGGTCCATACAGTTCCGGGAGTAATTCTTCAACTCATGAATGACTTTTTCCTGTTCCTCCACGGTGAGCTGTTCAAATTCCGTCACCTGCTTTCCTGTAACCTTCCGGATCAGATGAGCCGCTTCATCCTGTGAGGGATTGATGGACAGCATATAGAATTTATCATCTCCTTTCATCAGCTTCTTATGGTTGTTGTCAATCTTTTGCATGACCATCGCCGGTGGTACATAATCCTCCTCATGGGAGAAGAAAGTGTCATAATAAGGTTTGTCTTCAAGACTTTCCTTCAACAGATATTCCACCAGTGCCCGACACCTATCCTTGTTGTCGCATACACAGGGCGTGTTGACCGGTTTATGTACCTTTACAAACATTTCACCTGGATTTAGTTCTGATAATAATCATAAGGTTCCTATTGAAATTTATTGAATACAGATTCATGTATGATACTGCATTTTTTTCAACTCACCGCCTGTCGTCCTCTGTTCCTTCATGGTGACAGCCCGAACTTCATAATCCCCTTTCAGATAATTCGCCGGACTATATGGACACTTCATTCTGTAAAGGATTGCTGGAAATATGGTAGAATATGCCATTCTTTTTTTTGATTGTTGCCAGCCTTCCGCATAAACCACATTGGCGCCATATAATATTTTCTTGTGAAAAAAAATATCATACTTTCTCTGTTCAAACTGTATTTCCACTTCGGATGAGCCGGTACAGGACGGGCCATTACCTGTTTTATGAGCATATTTCCTTTACTTTTTTTAAAAAAATAGCGTAGTTCTCTTTAACTTTTTGAGTTTCAAAAGATAAGCGGAGCATAGAAAACAGACAGGTAACGATTTGGCGACGAAAATCCATCGCTTGCTTGCGTTTTTCTGCATAACCTCAAACAACTCTTCAGCTACAAAAGTAGTTGATATTCTTGACGTTAGCAAATTTCTACAGGAAAAATTTCCCCGATAAAGTTTCTTGGTTTAAATAGTTTTTATCTTGAATCCATTTTCTTTTTTCACGGAAACGGATTTTTTCAACGGTCAAAGAAAACACCCGCCTTACCACCCTTCGTAACCGACAGGAAGAGGCATATGGGAACCTGCAGAGGAACCAGGGAGTGGTTACGGTCGAACTGCTCAAGACCACTGTATCAGATGCCAATTCCGTGTCGGAATACCTCCTGTAAGTCGGAGAGGTGGAACGAGAACGTCTTAGGATCCGCTCCAAGGAGATTAACTCCACCTACCGCCAGTCGAAAACCACACAGCTCAATCTCAGGCAGTTCATCGAATCCCGCGAAACGAAGGACATCACCTTTTCAGACATCACCGGGGAGTTCGCCGAATCGTTCAAGATCTTTCTCAAGAAGGAGTTGAGACGCAGGAACGGGCACATGAATCATTGCCTGTGCTGGCCCAACCGGCTCATATATATCGCTGTAGACAAGAAAGTATTGTGGCCCAACCCGATAAAAGATATGGCATACGAGAAGAAAGAAGTACCTAAATTAAAGCATATCAGCCGCAGTGAACAGAAACGGATGACGTAAATCCCGATGCCCGACCTGATGATGGAACTGGCGCGCAGGGTGTTCATCTTCCCTCGCTGACCGGTCTGGCCTACGTGGATACGAGGGCTCTCCATCACCGTCACATCGGAATAACCTCGGAAGGAAGAATATTAAGGAAAACATGAGAAGCAAGCACGACCGGCAGGAATAGTCATGGATAGTCGTTTTGTGTCATATGGGGAGGAAAAAGAAAACTGAAGCGGGTCTGGATTCACGACCCCTTTTGGGTATGTGAAAGAAACGTTGCGATGAAAGAAAAAACTCCTTTTCGCACATGGATGAAACAATGCCGGAAGTCCGGCAATAAAAAGATGTAGCTTCTCTAACCCGAGTAAATGCCATGATTACAGACTTCTTTTTGTTCCTATACCATCAGACCGGTTACCTTCAGGTTAACAACTTATCCAACCTGTGATAGATCCGGATGTGAAAAGATTACTTTGACTGACTATTACAATATAATAAGTAGAATCATGTCAAATCTACTGTCTGCTATTGTCTGTTGATAATGGCTGGCAGTAGAACAAACTTTCGTTAAACCAATACGTTCATTCTTTATTATCAAGTTTTTAGGCTGCCTTTGTATTTTATTAACTTATTTACCAAACATTATGGGACTACTCAAACCGAATCAAGCTCTGAACAAAGCATATAGACAGGTTGCGATTGAAACAACAGATTTTGACTTATTCAAAAATGCCCTTCGCACATTGAGAGACAATATTGTGGATGGGCAAAGAGAACACACGCAAAAAGAACATTTACGTAATTTTCTGAGTGAAACGTTCTACAAGCCATACTACATGGCTCCCGAAGAAGATATTGATTTGGCTATCCGATTGGATAAAACTATCAAGTCCAATATAGGGTTATTGATTGAAGTAAAGAGTACCACCAACAAAGGTGAGATGATTTCTAATGACAATCTTAATCGTAAGGCTTTGCAGGAATTATTGCTATACTATCTTAAAGAACGTGTCAATAAGAAGAACAATGATATTAAATATCTCATCGCTACTAATATTCATGAATTCTTTATTTTTGATGCCCATGAGTTTGAACGCAAATTCTATCACAACAAACAATTACGTCGTGAGTTTCAAGACTTTGTGGATGGACGCAAAACTAGTAACAAAACCGATTTCTTCTATACTGAAATTGCAACAACCTATATTGAGGAGGTGAAAGATAGCCTTGAATACACTTACTTTAACTTACAAGACTATCAACACCTACTTGATAGAACAGACGGTAGCGCTTCACGCAAACTTATCGAACTTTATAAGATATTCAGCGATACACATCTTTTGAAGCTATCGTTCCAAAATGACAGCAATTCGCTCAACCGTGGATTCTACACTGAGCTGCTACACATTATTGGTATTGAGGAACGCAAAGAGAATAATAAAACCGTGATTGTACGCAAAGCTGTGGAACGGCGTGACGAGGCTTCATTACTAGAGAATACTATTAACCAACTGGATGCAGAAGATTGTTTGCGTCACATAAATGGTAGTTTGTATGGGAATGATTATGAAGAACGGTTATTCAATGTTGCAATGGAATTGTGTATTACTTGGATGAATCGCATCCTTTTCTTGAAACTGTTGGAGGCTCAGATGTTGAAATACCACAATGGAGATGCAATCTATAAATTTCTTTCAATAACTAAGATTCATGACTATGATGATCTCAACACACTCTTTTTCCAAGTGCTTGCACGTGACATGAGCAGCCGCACACACTCCATTATGCGTGATTTTGCTTACGTTCCCTATCTTAACAGTTCTCTTTTCGAGGTGACAGATTTGGAAAGTAAAACAATTAAGATAAACAGCCTTTCACAACGTACGGTACTTCCAGTTTTGGCGAGTAGCGTATTACGGAATAAAAAACGCAATCTACAAGTCAACGCATTACCCACCCTGCAATATTTGTTTGCTTTTCTCGATGCTTATAACTTTGCGAGCGAAGGCAGTGAAGAAGTGCAAGAAGAGGCTAAAACACTCATCAATGCTTCTGTTTTAGGGCTTATATTCGAGAAAATAAATGGTCACAAGGATGGTTCGGTATTCACTCCAGGCTTTATCACTATGTTCATGTGCCGTGAAGCAATCACCAAGACCGTGTTGCAAAAGTTTAATGGTTATTATGGCTGGAATTGTACCACCCGTATAGAACTATACAACCATATCGACAATATAGTCGAAGCTAATGAACTAATTAACAGTTTGCGGCTGTGTGATCCAGCTGTTGGTTCGGGTCACTTTCTTGTGTCTGCTCTCAATGAACTGATACTCTTGAAATATGAATTGGGTATTTTGGTGGATGCTACCGGTAAGCGTATCCGCAAAGCGGACTATCAACTTGCCATTGAAAATGACGAGCTGATTGTGACCGATGCCGAAGGTAATTTATTTGCTTACAACCCACTCAATGCGGAAAGTCGGCGCATGCAGGAAACTCTTTTCAAGGAGAAGCGTCAAATTATTGAGAACTGTTTATTTGGCGTTGATATTAACCCCAATTCTGTGAAGATTTGCCGCCTACGACTGTGGATTGAATTGTTGAAGAATGCTTACTATACGGCTGAAAGTAATTACACTTATTTAGAAACCTTACCAAATATCGACATTAACATCAAATGTGGAAATTCTTTGCTTCACCGATTCGCTTTGACAGACAGTATTCAGACCGTACTGCGAGAGTCTAGTATCAGCATCAGCCAATATAAGGAAGCTGTAGCTAAATATAAAAATGCCCAAAGTAAAAGCGAAAAGCAGGATTTGGAAACGTTTATAACAGAAATCAAGTCGAAATTGAAAACAGAGATCAACCGCCGGGATGCACGATTGGTTAGATTGAACAAACGCCGCTCTGAGTTGGCAAACTTACAAGCGCCTCAACTGTTTGAACCGACAAAAAAGGAAAAGAAAGCGTCGGACAAGCGCATTGCCGATTTAAAGAAAGAAATTGCGACATTAGAAAATATATTTGAGGAAATACGCTCCAACAAAATTTATCTTGGTGCATTCGAATGGCGTATAGAATTTCCAGAAGTACTCGATGCCGAAGGCAACTTCTTGGGATTTGACTGTATCATTGGCAATCCACCTTACATTCAGTTACAATCTATGGGTAAGAGTGCCGATGTATTAGAATGCATGGGTTACATAACTTATGCACGCACTGGTGATATTTACTGCCTCTTCTATGAGTTGGGTATGAACCTGCTTACTCCCAATGGTTTTCTTTGCTATATCACGTCTAATAAATGGATGCGTGCAGGGTATGGTGAAGCCTTGCGAGGTTATTTCGCAAGCAAGACCAATCCTATTATGTTGGTAGATTTTGCAGGCATAAAAATATTCGATGCAATAACGGTAGAAGTAAATATTCTTTTATCTCAAAAAGCTGCAAATATTTTTAACACACAAGCTTGTTTGGTACAAGATGCGAATGGCTTGAATAATTTGAGCGATTTCATGCAACAACAAGGCGTGAAGTGTAACTTTGCAGATTCTATCCCGTGGGTGATATTGTCTCCCATTGAACAGAGCATCAAACAGAAGATTGAGTCTGTGGGAATACCCTTGAAGGATTGGAACATCCAAATCAACTACGGGATAAAAACTGGTTTCAATGATGCTTTTATCATATCTACCGAAAAGCGTGATGAGATACTAGCGAATTGTCAAACAGAAGATGAACGTCAAAAAACGGCTGAACTTATACGACCAGTACGGAGATTATCATCTTTCGATTTCTTAACTGGCATCGATGATTTCTCCCGAATGGGTGGATTCCGTTTTAAGGAAGATCCCGATGGTGAATTTATCAATGTGAGTGAATCGTTGAAAATTCCACCTCTGACAGATATTCGGGAGTTGATTTCAGCCAGTGCTGAGATTGAGAAAAGCGAAGAAAACAATATGCTCCCCGATAAGAAATGGATTGCACAACTTGTGCAACCTGGGACATCATTAGGAGGTGCACGTCTTAAAGCCAATGTTGTAGATACAGATAAAACCCTTTACGTGGCAAAGTTCCCGTCTCGCAAGGATGACTATAATGTAGGACTTTGGGAGCATTTCAGTCACTTGCTTGCTACAAAAGCAGGAGTAAACGTAGCAAAAACCAAAGTGCTGGCAACTGGAGAAAAATATCATACATTGCTGTCACAACGTTTCGATAGAACAAACGATAGCAAACGTATTCATTTTGCATCTGCTATGACCTTGTTGGGATTAAGTGATGGAGATAATGCAACTACCCGGCATGGTTATCTGGATATAGTCGACTTTATTATTCAGAGCTGTACCGATGTAGAGCGAAACCTGCAGGAACTATACCGTCGTGTGGCTTTCAATATTTGTATCGGCAATACTGATGACCATTTCCGCAATCACGGTTTTCTTTTGACTGCAAAAGGATGGACATTGTCGCCGGCATACGATATGAATCCAACGCTGAATGAATATCAAAGTCTACTCATCTCATCAACTTCCAACAAGGCGGATTTAAGTATCTTGCTTGATGCCTGCGAGGATTATATGCTTAATCGAAACACTGCGGAGAAAATTATTTCAGAGGTGATTGAAGCGATAAAAGGATGGCGCGAATTGGCAACACGATTAGGAATTTCCAAGAGAGAAATGGATATGTTTTCAGGAGTGTTTGATAAACAATATGATAGTATTTAATTTCTTAATCCACATTTGATAAAGAAGAAATAACCATGAGTGGCGGATATTTTGATAGGAGCACATATGCAATGTGTGAGATTGCAGATACTATTGAGCGTGATATTGCAAGAGCCTTACAGCCAAAGCCGGAAAAGGTTTATGAAAACTATTGGACTATTTACGAGAAAGATAGCTTTGGCTCATACCATAGCTATAAGGACTACATAAGTTTTGCCAGTTATGAAGATGCGGAATCTTTTCTTTTGTTAGATAAAACAATAGTCAAGGCAGAACAAAAATATGCTGATCGACGATTCTTTGATGATGGGGTGGTTTTCCAATCAACAACGCGATATATGTCTGACACTTCAGATACTGAACAAATTCCGGTATTATACTCAATATATCATTGTTATCATGACCATTATCCGTATGAAGCGGATGTGTTGGAATTGTCCGATAAGACAATAAATGCTATGAAAGAGGCTTATCGGCAAATGCGTATAGCAGAAATATATGCAACTCGTATAGATTGGATGATGAGTGGCGATAATAGCGAAAAGAGTTTCCGTGAACGAATTAAAGAAGATTTGGCGGAGTTTGAAAGGGAATATGCTTCCAAAGATTGGACTTTTCTTGATGAAGATGATGAATAACTATAATGCAATATTACTTTATACTTTAAATATATTGTATAGTATATCATAATGTTGAAATAGGATATTGAAATGGCAAAGATTAAATACCACTTCGCCATAAACGACAAACGACAAATAATTGGCATTGTTGATGTCATTCAAAACGTGCTGACTCTTTTCAAATCAAATATTATAGTCTATCTGCTTGGCGATGTTCACATATTTGTTTAACTTTGCACATAAATGTATATGTAAATTCAATGGAAAAGAAAGAGTACAGAAATCGCATCCGGGTCATTTTAGCCGAGAAGATGATTACAAATACTTATTTGGCAGAACAGCTTGGAGTGTCAAAAATGACAATAAGTCGGTGGTGTACCAATACCACACAGCCAAGTGCACCGCAATTAATTGAGATTTCTCAGATATTGCAGTGTGATTTGAAAGATTTATATGAAACAGTAGAGGCAGAATAAATGGCAACAGTAAAAAAAGACATAACAGAAGTTTCTGACAAAATAATCAAAGTAAAAAAAATCGTAAAGAAACGGGCTGAACGACTAAAGGAAAAAGAATTGTTGCAAACACCTGTTTCTGAAGGCGTTTCCTGGAAGGATTTAAAATTTTCTCATCCCGAAAGGACTGTACGTATTGGTACTGTCTTTAGTGGTATTGGAGCTATCGAACACGCTTTTCAAAGGCTTGGGTTGAAACATCAGATAATGTTTGCTGGCGACATTGAACCTAAATGTAAACAAAGCTACTTTGCTAATTACTCCATCAAAGAAGAGGATTGGTTTGATGATATTAGAAATTTTGATGCAACCAAATATTTACATCAAGTGGATTTTGTCATAGGTGGGGCGCCATGTCAAGCGTTTTCTATGGTTGGTCATAGACTGGGTTTTGAAGATGCACGTGGTACTTTATTTTATGAATTTGCACGAGTTGTAAAGGAAACACAACCAAAAGTTTTTCTTTTTGAAAATGTAAGAGGTTTGTTAAACCATGATAAAGGACGGACTTGGCAAATTATTCATGATATCTTCGAAGAATTAGGGTATGATGTAAAGTTCCATGTGTTAAATAGTTGTGATTATGGCATACCGCAGCATAGAGAACGAGTATATTGCCTAGGTTTTAGACAAAAAACAAAATTTGAATACCCAGCTCCAGTACCTTTGGAATACATAATGTATGATTTCTTGGAGGATTATATTGATACCAAATACTTCCTAAAAGAGAAAGGTGTCAAATTTGTAACTAGCCATAAGAATAGAGATAAAAGCTATACCCAAATCAATGGAGATATCCAATTATGCCAAAAGCGGAATCAACAGTTCAATTGGCATGGTGATTTTGTATATCATCCGGATTCTGAACTAACGCCAACAGATGAAGCTTTTGATGAATTTATTTTTGATGTAAAAGACGTTGAGGAAAAATATTATCTTTCTGAAAAAGTTGCGAAATATGTACTCGCAGGTGGAACAAAAAATTTCAAGACTTCAACAAAAACAGATTTAGATATTGCTAGACCTCTTTTACAATCTATGCATAAAATGCACAGAGCGGGAGTTGATAATTATGTTACTCATAAAGGCAGAATAAGAAAGCTAACCCCAAGAGAGTGTTTGCGTTTGATGGGATTCAAAGATTCTTTCAAAATAGTGGTTTCTGATACTGCTATGTACCAACAGGCTGGTAATAGCATTGTCGTAGATGTCTTAATCGCCTTATTAAAACAAATGGATATAACTCAATATGGAACAGATTTATAAAAGCAAAATGCAAGCTGTTGGTTATGGCCAAAACGTTTGTGATATCTTTGTTAATTGGGAAGATGTTAAAGATGAACTGTTAATTCCTGAACGAAAGAAAGGAAGTGGTAACGGAACTATTCATGTGTTTTTAGGGGCAGCTGATGAAGAACTCCGTAAAGAGTTCCCTAAGTATTATGCTTCCGTGCAAAACGAGATAGATGCCGCTAATGGGGCAATCGAAATAAAGCACTATTTTTTAAAAAGTAATATCATAAGTATGCTAGGATATGTATGCCAATACAATCATGAACATCATTATGATATTGCTGCACAAGTTGAAGAAATTTTAAATTTCATCGCGCAATCAACTGCTACAGAAGAAATGATTTCTACGAAATCATTATTCAAATTATCAACTGGAGCAACAAAATTGCGACCATATTTTAAACAATTTGAAAGTAATGGGGTGTTTGCTAAAATAATTAGGAAAATACTTCTTCCCAACTCTGCATATAAAATTTCGTTGTATAAGAACAACAATAATGAGTATGCTGCATTTTGGTTGATAGGTTTTGATAATATATCTGATTTTGAGGTGGATTCAAATATTGAATATTTAGCATCCTCAGATAATATAGAACCAACGTGCCGCCAAATTATTTATTATGGTGCTCCTGGTACTGGCAAATCCCATAAAATAAAGGCGCAACTTGAAGGTGTTTCTAAAGAAAACATATTCAGGATTACATTCCATCTAGACAGCGACTACTCTACCTTTGTCGGAGCATACAAACCGACAATGGAAAAGCCAATAGATAAAATATATGCCAAGGGAGAACTCATTAGCAAATTAACCGAAATGAAAGAGGGCGGAGTCACGTATTCTCCACAAAAATTCGGAGCAAAATATTGGCAATCGTTAAAGCAGTTAAATCTTTCTGACAAGAAAGATATACTCCAAGCATGCGGTATGTCTGATAATTATACTGTTGAATTTGACAAAGGAATGGCTGTCGGAGAAGAATATCTTGCTTGTTCAAACGAATCTCGTATAATTTATTCTTTCGTTCCTCAGGCATTTCTTAATGCTTATATGCAGGCATACAGAAAACCGGATGAAAAGATATATCTGATAATTGAGGAAATCAACAGGGGTAATTGTGCCCAGATATTCGGAGATTTATTCCAACTCCTAGATAGGGGTGCTAATGGCAAATCGGAATATACAATCAAGGCTGATGCTGATTTGAAATCTTTCTTGGAAGAGGAGCTTGGCGAAGACAATCCGGGTATAAAAGACGGAGAGCTTTGTCTGCCATCAAACCTCTATATCTATGCAACCATGAATACTTCCGACCAATCTCTATTTCCGATAGACAGCGCATTCAAACGTCGTTGGGATTGGGAGTATGAACCTATCAAGTATAAAAATACTGATTGGAAAATTGTCATTGACGGTACAGAATATTCATGGACTTCATTCCAAAGAAAAGTCAATGACAAAATCTTGAATGCAACCAGTTCTGAAGATAAGATGTTGGGTGATTATTTCGTAAATCCTTCAGATGGAGTCATTACCGAAAAGGTCTTGTTGAACAAAATATTGTTCTATCTATGGAACGATGTCTGTAAGGATGGAGAGGGGGATATATTCAAAATTAGTGAAACAGAAGAAGTTTCATTCTCTGAATTGTACGGGGAAAATGGGACTATAACGTTAAAGAAAATGATGTCCTATCTCGGAGTCACAACCCCTAACGGCGATAAGGTTACTATTGAAAAAGACGGGGAGAATACAGGACTCTAATCTGAATAAATTTTATGCTGCTGTTTATTGAAGGATACCCATATAGTCTGAACGATGTTGTCAAGGATGGTTTGACTGTCAGAGATGTGCTCAATGATGTCGTGTCCGTGCCTGTAAAGGAGGACAAATATTCATTTGGGTATGTCGGGTATTGCTATAGCAAGGCGGCAAAAGATGTTGTATTCTTCTTGCCCAAAGTAGTATTGACTGGTGAGATAAACGAGGAAAGTGGGGATGATACGATATTCGGTGCTTCTCCGCAGGAAATCATAGATTTTGAGTCCGATACGGTAAAAGCCAAGTTTACGGAAGACGGCTGTAAGGAATACAAGGAATTCCTGTCCACTCTTTCGATTTGGATATACCGGACAATAAGCGTATATAAACAGGCTCACAACGACAATATACTTGAAAGCAAGGAATACCAGTCCGAAAGCAGAGGGCGAAAACAGAAGCACAACACTCTACTGGATGTGATAATAGCCCTGAGGGATTTCAACAGAAACAATCAGAACTATTTTACATTCGTGGCCAAGAACGTGCATTCCGGTTATAACAAAATCAACTGGAACAAAACCATTACTTCATCGCAAACAGTAATTCAAAACGGAAGCCCTGTTTACATCGAGCCTGTCAACAGGAAGAAAATGGTGAACTTTGACGAAGAGCTGCTTGTCATATATTTCTCCATTTTGAATTACATCCGAGAGACACATGGTTTCTCTTTTGAAATCAATATCCAATATCCGCTTATCAATTGTGACAAGTTGAAGAAGTCTTATATTGACAGGAATCTTGGATGCAGAAGACTGAAACAAATCAAGTACAAGTATTTCTCGGACAAGGCTCTCAGAATATGGAATTTGTGCTATGCTTTCTTTGACAGGGAATATAAGATTGCGATGAACAGGCAGGCGGAAGACTATCTGCTGGCGAAAGATTTCGAGCACATCTTTGAAGTCATGATTGACACTCTGGTAAGCGGTAATGACAAGCAAAATCTGCCGAAAGAACTGACGGAGCAAAGAGACGGCAAACTGGTGGATCACATGTTTGTAGGGCAAAGCCTGATTGAACAATCTGACTTGGCTTCCGAACTCACCTATTATATCGGAGATAGCAAGTATTACAAGCGCTCCAAGAATGACAGGACACAACTTGGCGATAAATCCATTTATAAGCAATATACATACGCCAGAAATGTCATTCAGTGGAACATAAATCTGTTTTTGGACGGTGACGGCGGCGGGGAACATCCTCAGTTAAGAGATGCATTGACTGAAGGGTATAATCCCATCCCCAATTTCTTTATCAGTGCTCGGATTCCCAATAAAAAGGCTGGTGGAAGCAAATTTCTGTCCTTTGATGACAGAGAATTGAAAGCACAGGATGGTGGGGTACAGCTGAACCGCCAGTTTGAAAATCGCTTGTTTGACAGAGACACGCTGTTGTTGTGCCACTATGATGTAAACTTCCTGTACATCGTATCCTTGTATGGCCGCAGCAATAAGAGTGCACAAGCTGCATGGAGAGAATATGCCCGAAAAGAATTCAGGAATAAGATTCAAGGCACTCTCAATCGGCTCTACACATTCAGAACTCTGCAGCCACGTGACGGCATGGATTGCTATCAGTTCATTCAGGACAATTTCCAACGGCTGAATGGTAAATTGTTTCGTCCTAAGAGTGATAGTAATTATCTGATTCTTGCCTTGATGAAGGATGAAGATGCTGATATATGGAAGTCTCTCAAAATAAAATCTTCAACAATAAAAAGAGAAACGGCTCAAAGCAAAGAGCTGGTGGATGCTTTACAGACGCATTTCTATGTCAGCGATCCGTTTGAACTTGAAACGGAGTTCCATGTCGATAGCATTGACAATGTCGGCTCTTTGGCTCAACAACCGAAGCAGGAGATTAGGAATATTCTGACTGGATTAGTGCGAAGAACCGATGGTGATTATTCAGATTTTGACAGCCATACCGCAAAAAACTATACGATGGAGAAGATACCGACATCTATCAATGTGATGGATATAAGATATTTCTTGCCTATGGTTGGTGGAGATATTGACGGTTATTATAAAGTGGAGAAAGTGTATTTTGGCACAAAGAACGGAAAGCTATGCTTGAAGTTGAATCTATCTTCCTTTATTTCATTGGGCAGCAGTCGAACTCCTATATATCGTGTTAAAATGCAGCCGGGAGAGTTGATAACATATGACCTCATGATAGAACTATATGAACAACGGATATGAAAGAAATTACGGTTCATACAGAAAAGCAACTTAAAATGGATTTTGATGCCTTTTTAAGGTCTTTTAAACAGAATAAGGACAATTCATTTGCGTTCTTGTTAGGAGCAGGTGCGTCTATTACATCGGGCGTTCAGTCTGCAGAAGATTGTATTTGGGATTGGAAGAAGCTGATATACATATCCAACAATCCCACATGTGAATCTTTTCTTGATATACATGCTGACTATTGCAGGAAAAGGATTCAGACTTGGATTGATGAGCAAGGAGGGTATCCCAAAGCAAAATCTGAAGAGGAATATGTGTTTTATGCGGAAAACACATTCCCATTTCCAGGAGACAGAACAAAGTATTTTAAAGATCTATGTTCAAATAAATCCCCTAACATTGGCTATAAACTTTTATGCCTACTTCATAAATATGGGGTATTGAAATCTGTTTGGACAACAAATTTTGATGGACTTGTTGAGAGGGCAGCTCACCAAGCTAATATAACACCAATCAATGTAAATCTAGACAATCCTGACCGTATCTACCGGTCAGAAAATACTCAAGACCTGTTATATATTGCCTTACATGGTGATTATAAGTATTCAGCACTAAAAAATACTGCTGAAGAATTGGATTCCCAACAAGATACGTTTTCTAACAGGCTCAAAGAGTATTTTGTTGACAGAAATTTGATTGTAATCGGGTATAGCGGAAGGGATAAGTCTTTGATGAAATCATTGACAGAAGCCTTCAGTCGACCTGGGGCAGGACGCCTATATTGGTGTGGATATGGAACTTTTATGAATGACGATGTAAAAGCCTTGCTCACAGTTGCTAGAAATGCCGGAAGAGATGCGGTATTCATTGAGACAGATGGTTTTGACAAGACAATTATATCTCTTGTTATTTCTGCTTTCAATGATGATTTAGAGAAATCCAAAGAGATTCATCAAATTTTAGAGGATATGAATGCTGATATACCTGTTACCCAGTTTGAACTGCCTAGTGCAAATTTGGGTGGGTGCATCAAAACAAATCTATATCCTATAGTTTTGCCCCATGACATATTTGCATTTGAGATTACGTTCCCCAATAATGAATCCCAATGGCATTTTCTTAAAAGTAGGATTAAAGGAAAGGATATTATTGCCGTACCATATAAAAGTAAAGTTTTCGCATATGGATATTCCGAACAAATTCATTTGGCGTTTTCAGATTGTCTAAAAGGAGATATATCAAGGCTTCCATTATCTATAAATGAATTGAAAGAAAATCCTACATTGAAAATGGTCGTAATAAAAGCTTTAATATGTGGAATTTCCTCTTGTTGTGGAAAAAACGCGGCTGTTTCCAAACGCTTAATTTGGGATCAGGCTTTTCAGTTTGAGAAATATAAAGGTATATATGAGGCCATTAAAATTGATTTGATATTTTTGGATAATAAAGACTATGCCCTTATGTCTATTGTTCCTACTCTATATTTTGAAGATGAAAACATAACTTGCGAGCAACGAAAGAATCTAATGTCCGAGTATCTTGATAGTAAGCACAATACCCAATATGATGATATTATTTCAAGATGGGAACAAACTCTTTTCAATGGAAAAAATCGTGTTTTTGACTATCCTTTAAACAGCGGTTATAACTTTAAATACAAAATAAGTAAAAACAGAGGATTAGTTGCTGTTGACTATACAGAAAAAGGGGTTATTCCACAAACTCAGTTTACGGATGATAAAATAATCTATTCAGGGATCTATATACCTGAACCTGAACTTGATTTTTGGGGTAAGGTATCTAAGAGTGTAATTCGAGATCCCAACCCTATGAGGGGATTGCTTCAAAATAGGCCATATGACCATGAATTTCATTCAAATTTCAAGACCAATGTCAAACTTGGGATTATATGTCCTAATTCTTATACATTGCAATTTAAAGAGTTCCTCAATGGATTAAATGAGGGAATCTCTGTTTCAGGGACAGATTATGTACAGCCATATATAGGTTTTGAACAAATCTATTCCAGTTCACTTGATATACCTACGGTAAATTCCAATTTATGGGTCAAATGTAATGATATACAATATGATTCTATAAATTTGGCGCAAAACATATGCAAGTTTGCTCATAAGTTAGCCAATAACAATCCGGATATTACCGTTGTCATTTTTATTCCCCAAAAATGGGAGCACCATCGTTCTTTCAAGAAGGATGGTGAAACTTTTGACCTGCACAATTATATAAAAGCGTATGCGGCTCAAAATGGATTTACAACTCAATTTGTAGAGGAAAAGACAATTGTCAATACACGGATGAGAAATCAAATTTATTGGTGGCTTTCATTAGCTTTATTTGTTAAGTCAATGCGTATACCATGGGCTCTATCAGATTTGGACGCAGACACAGCTTACGCCGGTATTGGATATAGTGTTAAAAAGGAAATAAGTGGAAAAACGAATATTGTTGTAGGATGTAGCCATATATATAACTCCAAAGGCCAAGGATTAAGATACAAATTATCCAAAATAAATAATCCTATTTTGGATAGAAAAAACAATCCTTATCTTTCTTATGAGGAAGCATATAAATTAGGAATCAATATCCAAGAGTTATTTGTGAAATCTATGGACAAGATGCCTCAAAGGGTAGTTATTCATAAAAGAACACCGTTTAAGGAAGATGAAATTAAGGGTATAACCGATGCTTTGTCTCATGCAGGAATAAAAAGTATTGATTTGGTGACGATAACGATGGAGGATAGCATAAAATGTATTGACCAATATTTAAAATATGGACATCCAACCAATGCTCTTTTTCCAGTTATGAGAGGTGTTTGTTTTGCTGTTTCCAAATACGAATGTTTATTATGGACACATGGAACTATCGATTCGGTAAAGCCTAATAGAAATTACTTTCCCGGAGGACGTGGCATACCCTCACCACTGAGAATAATCAAATATCATGGTAATGGTTCAATGCAGACAATAGCTGGGGAAATTCTTGGTTTTACAAAAATGAATTGGAATTCATTTAATTTTTACACGAAATTTCCAGCTACAATTGATACATCCAATACATTAGCACAGGTTGGAAACTTATTGGGATATTACGATGGTAGGACATATGATTACAGATATTTCATCTAATGCAATTTACATTAATTGAAAAAGATCAAAATTGGAATTATTATGGAATTAGATATTAAGTCGCTAATCGGTGAAGCAACAGCCTACGACAAAAAGCAGATGCTTGAGGTCAAGCGTCCTAAAAGCTGGCTCAAGAGTGTATCAGCTTTTGCCAATGGCGAAGGCGGAGCTTTGATTTTTGGCATTAGTGATGATGATTGTATTGTCGGGCTGGCGAATGCAGAACGTGATGCGGAGAAAATCAGCGAGGAAATAAAGACCAAGCTTGATCCGGTGCCTGTAGTCAATCTTGAGCCGAAGGAGATTGACGGAAAGAAGTTGGTGTTGTTGCATGTATATCCGGGACAGGAAACGCCATATTATTATATTGGGGACAAACAGCGTCTTGCATTTGTCCGCGTGGGTAATGAATCAGTCACAGCAGACCGCATTCAATTGAAAAGTCTTGTTTTGAAAGGCTCCGGTCGCACCTATGACAGCTTGCCGTCCAACTATAGATTTGAAGATATGGCATTCTCCAAACTCAAGTCCGTGCATTACAAAAGATTGCAGCGTTCGTTTGAAGACAATGAATTTGTTTCGTGGGGAATCATTGACGAAAATGGCAAATTGACAAATGCCGGCGCATTGTTGGCTGATGAATCACCGGTACGACAGTCACGCATATTCTGTACTAGATGGAACGGTCGGGACATGACCAGCGGCTTGGGCGAAGCGATAGATGATGTTGAATTGGAGGGGTGTGTAATCGGGCAGTTGCAGGATGCAGTATCTTTTGTCAGGAACAATTCCCGGAAGAAATGGTGGAAAGAGAGTGATTATCGAGAAGAATTGCCGGATTATCCCGAACGTGCCGTAACAGAATCGATAACAAACGCGATTATCCACCGTGACTATATGCAAATGGGAAGCGAGATACATATTGATATGTACGATGATAGGTTGGAAATATACTCTCCGGGAGGTATGATGGATGGGAGGCTTATCCAGCAGCTCAATCCTCTTACCGTACCATCGAAAAGAAGGAATCCGTTATTGGCAGATTTCTTCAGTCGGTTGGGGCTTATGGAAAGGCGAGGTAGTGGAATGAAGAAGATTATCAATACATATAAATCTTATGAACATCTTGCTAGCTACCATGCACCTGAATTTATTTCCAATGCTTCCGAGTTCCATGTAACCCTTTGGAATTTGAATTTTGAGGATGAAGTTACTAGGGGAATTACGCCCGGTGATAGTCATTTGATGCAAGAGTTCGTAAAAGGCAATGGAGAGGTAGACGTAAAAGAGTTCGTAAAAGAGCCGTCCAGGTTCGCAAAAGAGTTCGTAAAAGCAAGTCGCCAGATTTACAAACTGATTTCCCAAAATCCGCAAATCAGTGCAGGACAGATGGCCGAGAGCATAGGGTTGTCCACACGCCAGATTCAGAAGTATCTGAAACGGCTTCAGGAACTTGGCAAGATAACTCGTGTCGGAGGACGTAAAATGGGAGAATGGAAGATTATTGATGAAGAATATGAGGGATTCTTTGATAGAATATGATATGTTGTTCTCTATTCTGATATGGACAAACTGACCAAAGAGCAAAGACACCGCTGTATGTCAGCAATAAAAGGCAAAAATACAAAGCCGGAATTGCTGGTACGGAAGTTCTTGTTTGGCCGTGGATTTCGTTATAGGCTGAATCACCCACGGCTTCCCGGACATCCTGATTTGGTTTTGCGCAAATACAGAACTGTTATTTTCGTAAACGGCTGTTTTTGGCATGGTCACGAAGGATGCAAATATTATGTTCTTCCGAAAACAAATGTCGAATTTTGGCAGAATAAGATTGAACGCAATCGGTGCAGGGATATAGAGGAACGGCAGCAGCTAACTTCAATGGGATGGCATTGCCTTACCGTTTGGGAATGTCAGTTGAAACCGAAAGTTCGCCAACAGACTTTAGCAGCTTTGGAATACACGCTTTGCCATATTTATCTTGAGGATAGAAGAATCAAATCATACGAGACGATTGAAGAAGAATATGACATGGTGGCAGAGTCAGCGACTTAATACGGTAATAAATCAGAATGAATTTGAGCGGCTTGACTTATATTAAGACATTATATATCACAGATATTAGATAGAAATTATGAATAAAATAAATTTAAATTTGGATCATTGCTTTGGCATAACAAAGCTTTCACAAGAATTGACTTTCGATGGAGAGAATGCGGTTCTTATATATGCGCCCAATGGTTTAATGAAGACTTCTTTTGCTAAAACCCTACAATCATATGGGCAAGGCAAAACTGACAAAGTCAAAGATGTAGTAGCAGATATTGCTGGGAGTATTGATATAAAGGATGAACACGGCAATGTCATATTGCCGGCTTCAATATATGTCTCGAACTGCGAAGAGCCTGATTCTGAAACACCAAAGAATATCACCTCGTTTCTAGCTGACAGTGTGTTGAAGCAGCAATATGATGATATCCTAAAAAACTTGTCTGAAAAACAGAAAGCATTGTTCAAGGACATTAGCGACCACGCAAGAAGCACTGATATTGTTTCAGAATTTGTTCGAACATTCTGTGAAAGCAAGCCGAGCCTTTTCTATGGCAAGTTTGAGGAAGTGATGGCTGAGGTTGCTGGGAGTGAGATATGCTATAATTTTAAATATAACAGCATCTTTGATAAAGATGGCAAAGTCAAAGCATTCATTGATGCTAATCATAAGGCTTTAAAAGATTATTCCGATAAATACCAAGCTATATTACGATCTTCGAAACTATTTAGGCGGAAAAATGGCAAAACTTTTGGCACTTACCAAGCCTCTGAGCTATCTAAATCTGTTGCAGATAATGCATTCTTCGAAGTCAGCCATAAAATTGTATTGGGTGATGATAAAACCACAATTGATTCTGCAGCCTCGCTTTCAAATTTAATAAATGACGAACTTTCTAGCATTCTTAACGATGCCGCAGTCAAAAAAGCATTTGAAAAGATTGATAAAAAAGCTAGCGCAAACGAATCTTTGCGGCAGTTCAAAGAGATAATTGAAAACCAACCAGATTTGGTAGACAAATTACTTGACTACGACAATTTTCACAAAGAAGTATGGAAGGGGTATTTTTCCAAATTTAAGGGTAAGGCCGTTGACTTATTAACGGCTTATCAAGAAGCCAAACCCACATTGGATTCTGTGTTTCAACAAGCGGCAGGGCAAAGATCTGCTTGGGAAAAAACAATAAGTATTTTCAATCGAAGATTTTCAGTTCCTTTTGAAGTAAAAATCAAGAATCAGACTGACCTTTTACTTAATGAGGAAGCGGCAGCATTATCTTTTGAATACAGCACTCAAGCTGGCCAAAAAGCAGTTGAGTCAAAAGTTTTGGAAGAAGTCGTTCTAAGTAAAGGGGAACTGAGGGCATTCTATACTCTACAACTGCTCTTTGCTATCGAAAAGATGAAACACGATGGAGGGCAAGAGCATATTCTTGTATTTGATGATGTTTCGGACTCGTTTGACTACAAGAATAAATACGCGATAGTTGAATACCTTTGCGATTTGAAAGATGACGCAAGATTCAAGATGATAATCCTTACCCACAATTTTGATTTTTATCGAACAATATCATCCCGTTTGAGAGTTAAAAGAAATAGCACATACATGGCCTATAAAGATACTAATGATGAAATTAAATTTCATCAGGCTGAATATTTGAGAGAACCATTCAAACTCATAAAGAGCAATGCGGATAAACCAGAATTCTTCATTGCCTTAATCCCTTTGGTGCGTAATCTTATTGAATATTCCAAAGACATCTCCACCGATCCTTCCAAATCGGAATATATTAAATTAACCTCATGTCTTCATGTTAAAACTGAAACGGCAAGTTTGACAGTAAACGACATTGCACAAATTGTGAGTAACAATATAGATGCGCATAAGTTGCCAATAGCTAATACTGATTGCAATATAAAAAATTATATTTACAACACGGCGGAAGCTCTTTGTGGCCAACCGATTCTTGATGAAATTTACATAGAGAACAAGATAGTTTTTGCTGCTGCCATAAGATTAAAAGCGGAAGATTATATGATATCCAAGCTGAAACAAGTAATGCTTATCGAGGATTTCAATATTTTCTATAATCGTATTACATCAAATCAGACTTCCGCTCTCACAAAGAAATTTGAAGAGCTATGTTCTCCTAATAACAACATACAGTTACTTATTAAAGAAGTCAACCTGATAACTCCCGAAAATATACACCTTAATAGTTTTATGTTTGAACCGCTCATCGACATGTCTGTATGGAGATTGAAAAAACTATATCAAGATGCCAAGACACAATTAGTGTAATAGGCTTGCAATCCCCAATTACACTGATGAGTTTATTGAAAAGTCTTCCTGACTATATGGTATTAATCAACAATAAAACCTGATATTTGAGCTGTGTATCAGATTGGTATGTAATAGCTGTCGGCTCAAATGTGATAATGATAGTTTAAGATATGACAAAGAATATAGAAATACGAAATAGTACAGCAGAATTTCTCATCTTCATGCTTGAGGGCAAGGAGGATGGGATTCAGGTTATGTATAAGGATGAAACCATTTGGGTAACACAAAAAGCTATGGCTCAGCTTTTTGATTGCTCAACTGACAATATTAGCCTGCACCTAAAAAATATATTTGCATCCGGAGAACTTATCAAAGATTCAGTTACCGAGAAAAACTCGGTAACTGCCGCAGACGGGAAAAATTATCAAACGATGTTCTATAATCTTGATGCCATTATCAGTGTCGGGTATCGCGTCAATTCTGTTCGTGCCACCCAGTTCCGACAGTGGTGTACGTTTGTGCTTCGTCAGTTTGCTATCCGTGGTTATGTGCTTGATCACAAGCGAATGGAGAACGGGGCTTTCTTAAGTGTGGATTACTTTGAACATTTGCTTGCCGAAATAAGGGAGATCAGGCTGAGTGAACGTCGTTTTTATCAGAAACTGACCGATATTTATGCTACGGCTATAGACTATAACAAGGATGCTCCGACAACACGTCTTTTCTTCAAGAAGGTACAGAACAAAATGCACTATGCTGTGCATGGGCATACCGCTGCTGAGTTGATTGTAGAACGAGCTAATGCGAATAAGGAACACATGGGTTTGACCACTTGGGAAAATGCTCCGAATGGAAAAATTGTCAAAACTGATGTGTCCGTAGCAAAGAACTATTTGCAAGAAAAAGAATTGGAAGAAATGGGCAGAATAGTCAATGCATCGCTTGATATGGCAGAAAGTATGGCTAACCGTCATATCCCTATGACAATGGAAGATTGGGCAAAGCGAATAGACAAATTCATTAATTTATTTGAGAGCCCGATATTACAGGATAGCGGAAAGGTTTCTGCCGAATATGCCAAAGAGTTTGCTGAATCCGAGTTTGAAAAATACAGGATCATTCAAGACCGTCTTTTCCAATCTGACTTTGATAGATTTGAGGATAATAGCCTTCCTTCATTGGATATGGAATGATTACGGTGCCATTCTGAGATTGGCAAAATCGACCTAAGGAATATGGCAGATTCGTTTCGGCTAATTGGCAAGCGTTCGGACAATAGTTCTGTGTTTATTATCGAGTATCTGCATTTATGGTGACCGACATTACTCCGGAATATCAACCTAAAAGCAGGAAAAGAGTTCACATAAGAGTTCATAAAAGCATTATTGAAATGTGCTTATCCCTGCCAGCTATTAAACAGAGGCTAGTCCAACCAAAACATGATTGCGTGGAGAGCTGATACATCCCATAATTGCAATAATTCCATATCCGGCTTGCATGGTATTGGCAACTTCTCACGAGCGATTCATCGCTTGGGGTATTGAGTTACCCTAACTCAATAAATGTTGTATAACGGGCAAGCCCGGACGCAAATTGGCGTGTTGATTTCGTTTTTGTCAAGAAAGACATATCGAAGCTGGCAAAAGATAAAACGTCCAAATAACGCCTTTTCTCACCAATCAGCTTGCTGAAATATCTGGCACTCTCAAACGACCGCTTGGTCGCTTGGGGTATTAGGCTCCCCATACAAGATAATGTCTGTACAACGGGCAAGCCCTTGGCTTAAAAAGATAGGTTTGGGAGATAAGACGGCAACGACCAGTTTCGAGAATTATCATGAAACCAGCCGTTGCACTTAACTTCGACTTACACAAGAATACACGCTTTGAGAATAAAGTCAAGTGGAGAGTCAATAGTGGTAATCCGGCATGAAGCGATAAATGCCACGGCTTTCCTGAACTACTATCCGTTTGTTAGTGAGAAACTTAATTGTTTCCACAATCTTGTTGTGATTCAATTTTGTTCCTGCCAGTTCGTAGGCAGTGGTCAGTTCTTCTTCCAAAGCCTTATATCCCGAAATAGTCTCTTTCCCCTCAAAAGCCAGTTCGAGAGCCTTGCGATGGGTGGATTCGTGAATGTTCTTACCTGGGGAGAATGGTTCTTGCTTGGGACGACCAGCACTTTTCTTGGTCGGCACATAGTCCGGCAGAAGTTCGGGAAGCGATTGGTCATTGATGTAGAAAGCGAATGGCAGAAAGTCCTTTGAGCGGGTATGCACACTTTCCACTTTGCTGATGTTGCTGTCGTCCTTGTCTTTCTCGATTTGGATGACCGTTTCCGCTTTGTTGTTGATTTCCGTGCCAATGTGTCCACGGGCATTTTCATCACTTTTGTTCTGATGAAGAATGGTGTGAAGATGAATCTGGTATTCGTCAGTCCACTGCATAAGTTTGGATATTACACATGTGGCTTCACTCGGTGAATTGATGTCATAGACCAAATCACGGATTCCGTCAATCACGACAAAGCCAAGCCCCTCAATCTGACTGATGGCATCGTCTATGATAGCCAAACGCTCCTTCGGATTGAACTTGCGTAGAGCGAGAAAATAGAAACGGTCGCAATCCTCATTAGTCGGCAACTCTGCCAGTTTCATGATACGTTGCATTACAATCATGCAATGGTTCTGACTCTGTTCGGTGTCAATGTAAAGGATGCGGTTCTTTCCATCGGGAAAATCTGTTGTGTAGTTAAGAACTTCCTTCCCGGACAATGCTGCTGCCACCATAGCCGACACATTAAAAGTCTTTTTGCTTTTTGCCTTGCCAATGGATGCACTGAAGTTTCCCAATGTCCCGATAGCCACTCCGCCTATACTCAGGACTTCCGGCTCTTGTTCGTACACCTTTTCCAGACTGAGCATGGTCTCTTGCCATCTCGTAGTGATTTGAGCAGGATCTTCAATGGGTGTTGCCGTTTCCATACTCACCAGTTTTTAGGATTAGGCTTGCGACGGTGTGAGGCATACATCGCTTCGTTTTCTTCCTCATAGGTGAGAGGTACTGAAGTTTTGCGTGATGCCTCCAGCCATTTGTCGAGCTCGTCACGATAGATATAAAGGTGCTTTCCTTGTTTGATTACCGGGATGCAGTCCTTCTTTATCTTGTAATAGAAGGTGGAGACTGGCATTTTCAGATAGGCACAGGCTTCCTGCACTGTCATTGGTACGTGCAAATTCTCTTTTGGTCCGCTTTGGCGGTTAAGAGTGTCCCTAAGTAAATTTTCCATTCTTGCGATTTTCTCGCACAGTTCGCCTACCACTTTGGGCAGGTCATTAAAAGTCAAATCTGTTGTGTTCATACCTTCAATAATTAGAATTAATATGCTGCAAACCAACAGAATGAAATTTTGCAGAAATCTGTCAGCCGGAACAATGATTACTGTCTGCACGATTTAATTTTCAAGTATTGTTGTGAAAGTGGAAATCTCCTTTGTCCGGCACGTCAATAGGAATGTCGCATGGGACATTAACACGCAAATTTGCTTCCAGATATTCTATATCGGCGTTGCGCAATTCGTATGGGAAAGAAGATTTAATGAATATCGCTCTGTCGCGACGGGAGACTCCAAGCCGTTCACCGATATTCCAAGCTAAGTGTCTTAAAGAGGGAGAACTGATTTTTGCTTCTTTAGTTGAATGGATTGGCTGACAATCATTAACCCGGTTTTCGGCAATACACTCTATATTCTGGAATAGTGTGCTGATATTCTCTTTTGAGAGATATTTCGAGGTCTTTTCCACTACATATTCGCGGATAGCTATCATGATGTCCCTTTTCCGTTTCACCTCCTTCAGTTGCTCTTCCACAAGAATGCTCTCATATCTCTCCAAACTATCAGGTATCTGTTCCTCTTCTACTGAATCTTGATTAGCATTTTGATGGCTGCTTTCTTGCGAACATTCGCTTTGTACTTGCTTATTTGTAGTACTACTTGAGATTGTCGTAAAAAGCCCTGCCATTACTTTGCGGAATATAGCAAAGGTCAAAATAAGCATTATCAAAGAGATAATAAAAATGGTGGCATCAAACAGGATGTTGTGATTGAACTTTTCACCGATATTGTATGCGGTGAGTGCCGAGAGTGAAACGATGACCACTCCAGCCAAACTGCTGATATCAGCTGCTTTCTGAACTTGTATATTATTCTCCATATAGTTGTGATTGTTTACTGTTTTATGGTGTAAAGTTCAGCACTAATTTCCATATAACCATAAATACTAATGGTTATTGGACTGATATTTACAAATAATTATGGTTAGAATATGAATCATACTCGAAAATCATACTCTAACCATATAAAAGAGGCAATAATGACCGTTAATCCTTACGGATCAAGGAAATTTTGTTGCTTGCTTTTCGCTTGTTGCTATCCACCACTTTCATGTATCGTTGGGTTGTGGTGATGCTCTTGTGTGCCATGATGCTTTGGATGGTTCGGATGTCTGTTCCGGCAGCAGCCTGTAAAGTGGCGAATGTCCTTCGATAGGAGTGGAAGGTGATGTTTTTGGTGATACCTGCGGCTCGGATCCACTCTTTCATGGGGTATTGCGTCCAGCATCTTTTCAATCCTTTGAATACCAGCCCTGTCTTTTCGGGAGAATAATCAATCAATTGCAAGGCTTCATCACTAATGGGGATGATATCTTCTGTCTTTGTCTTTTGAGTGACGGTGTGGACGCATTTTCCTCCGGCAGCAAAGTCCACGATTTCTTCCCATCGCAATGTGAGAATATCGCTGATTCTCAGACTTGTCAGACAAGAGAATAACGAGGCTGTTTTCAGAATCGGTATCTTGCAAGGTGTTTCTGCCAATCTGTACAGTTCATCTACGCTCAGATAGTCTTTCACTACATCTTCCGGTTCTATCTTCTCCAAGAAGTCATTTACATTGGAGTGAATCAACTTGTTGCGATAGAGTATTTTGAGAAATCCTCTGAATGTGGACCAGTAGCCCACAGCCGAATTGCGTGATATGGGACGCTTTGGTCGTCTAAGTTGTTTCGCATTAAGCAGATACTCTCTGAACTTGTTGCATAAGTCCACATCAATTTCCTCGAACGAACATTTTCCACCCACGAAATTGAAGAAATGCAGATATACAAATTCCCATTTCTGGTCGTGCTTGCGGAGTGTCTTCTTATAATAGGCAAGAAAATCTCCTTTCATCTTGCTCTTGTCAAAGAAATCGTACTGCTCATTTACGATGGATTCAAAACGTCGGCATCGTATAGCTTCCGCTTTTTCCGACATGACGGCATTAAAGTTCTGTTCCCGTTGGTTCTTTGGTTCGGCATAGATGTAGATGCCCAAAGATTCATGACGGATTACCTTCATACTTTCTTTGTCGCGATAACCGGGATAATAATCCAGATAGAACGACAACATGTTTTTCTTTAGAGGTCTTGTCCTCAATGTTACAGTTTTACATTCGTGCATAATGATATGTTTTTATAATTGGTGATTAATTTGTTGCAAACCAATACAATGAAACAATGCTGATGACTGCCATTGCTGAAAATGATTCTTGTCTGTACAGATTAATTCTCAGATACCGGATTTTTTAGCCATCACCTTGTCAAAATCCTTTTTCAACAGGAACATGGACTTCCCGTGATACATCTTCCGTATCTTGTTATACCTCGCATAATTGTAGACATCATCCCTACGCAGGTTATATTTTTCGATTGCTTCGGCTACGCTGTAATACATTTCCCGTTGGTCGAAACCTCCGCTTTTGATGATGTCGATATGGTCTTTTGAATATTGGACTTTGCCATAAACAACACGGGACGGGATTTTATGGCGATGTACAAATGAGCATCTAGCATCTTTGCTCATACCATAGATTTCCTCCATTTGCTCCGCACTAATCCATTCCTTTATATTGTCTGCAGCTTTATATTTGGCGAAGAATCTGTCAACTGACAGTTGCTCGTAATAATTGAACCCACCATGACTGATTTTAGGAGTGTCGTTTTCACGGCATAGCTTGCAAATGGTTTTCCTGTTCATATGATAAGTTGCCGCAATTTGCTCGGATGAGTAATAACCTTCAGGGATTACAAAGGTCTCTTTCGGCAGGTCGCTTTTCTTTTCCCGTTTCTTGGGTGTATATGTTCCATCACGATGCTCTATATAGACTTTGTCAAACTCGGAACGTAGCACCATTGTCCGGCTTCCTTGTTTGAACCGTTTGATGTCGTATTTGTTGACATAGTAGCTGATGTTTATCTTGGAAAGCCCATATTCCTCGGTGATTTCCGCATAGGTATAATATTCGGGATTCAATTTGTCCTGCTTTTCTTTGATGGCGTCTATATGGGCACGGGAATAATACACCTCGTGGTGGCGGTTGATTCGGGGGATATTGTGCCGCAGGGCAAAGGTGACAACGGCATTACGGCTCATACCGTACTTTTCCATGACCTGCTCCGGGGTATAATAACAGTCCGGATTAATTTCTTCGGCAAGGTCGGCAAAGTATTTGTCTATAAGGGTGCGGTTGTAGAATACACGATTGCCTTCTTCTACTTTTGGGATGTTGTATAATTTGCATCGACGATACAGTGTTTTCTTCTGAATTTGGTATTTCTCCAGAATCTCATTCGTGGTGTAATAGAGAACGGTCTGTTTCCGTCCATAGCTGCGTTTCTTGTAGTCGGGTGCATTGTCGAACATTTTTTCAATGTCGGATTTGCGTATAATGGTGCGCCCGCGAAGTTGCAACGCCCGAATGATACCAGCAGCCATGTGTCGGTATATGGTGGCGCGACTGATGCCTAAAAGGGTTGCGGTTTCGGCAGGGGAGAGATACAACTTGCTTCCTACGATACCGACTTCCTGCATGGGCTGCTCATTTTGCCGTTCCTCGTATTCCTGTAACCTCTGCTTCCGCTTCTTCTCTTTGTACGCTTTTTCATTGCACGATTTGCTGCAATAGCGTGTTACCATCGTGTGTGCTATAAATGGTTTGCCGCACCACTGGCATTTTCTTTGGATTTCCATATATTGGTCGCCTTTAATTTCGCCTATTCTGTCTCAATGCGTCTCACAATTTCTCACAGCGTCTCACACTGTGTCTTCTATAGCGGTTCCGCTCATTTTCATAGCGTCTCACATCGTGTCCAAGATGTCGCTATGATGAGTGCGAAGTGTCCGCTTAATTGTTCAGCGGTAGAATTATGGTACAAAATAATGCTGGAAATCCGCAACCAGTCAGATTTGACTGAAAACCATATAAAAAGAAAAGCCGCTGGTTATCAGCGACTTTCTTTTAATTGGCTATGGTTGCTTATGGCAGTTTCTAAGCTATCATTTGCCGAATTGCCATTTCAGGCCATAGGCTTGCCGGTCCATTTTCCGTAAAATATGGACTGACAGTATTGCCAATGAGCATAATTCGGCAAAAGAAGATGCCATTGCAGCACCGGCAATACCCATGTCAAAATGAAATATAAGGAGCCAGTTGCAAGGTATATTGACCATTACGGCAGCAAGTGCGGCCTTGTTCAACGGCTTTGTAAGTGTGGTACCGACAAGGAAAGAGCGCAATGCAAGAAATGGGAAGGAAAACAGCAATCCCCAAATGCGCCAGTCCAGATAATCGATGACTGCAGCATATACTTCCTCAGAAGCAATCAGTCTGCCCAGAACAATGGGGGAAAATATTTTCGAAATGATGCACAGCAGAATCGCCAGAACTGACAGGAAAAGCAGTCCCTGAAAGAAAGTCTTGCCAGTTTCATAATAGTTCCGCTCACCATTGCGCCGTGCAATGACGACCTGCAAGCCCAGGCTGAATCCGAAACCGAGCATATAGATGGCCAGATACCATATTCCGGCAAGTGCCGATGCTCCTAATTCTATTTCACCGACATGCCCCAGAAAAATGGCATCGGTTATATTTATAAGCTGTTCGATAAGGATGCTCATCATGACAGGAAAGTTGATGAGCCAGATGTTTCTGTATGTATAGTTCATTGTTCAACATGTTTAAATACAGCAAGCTCAGTGAGCCGCTGATGTTACTTGTCTGTAATGTGATATTGATATAATGGCAAAACGATCTACAGACTTATAATCTGAAGCCTGTATGTCTAAATAGCTTAAATTGAGAATGCTATCTGTTATGCGCAGCTATATGCAAACTTGCCATTTCATATTGTTGAACAATTATTGTCTTTTTATAAACGGTACAAAGTTAGTGAAAATATCAGGATTATTTCGTTTTACTTGTATTGTATGTGGCATACAGTGCATCTCTTTTCTTCCCTTATTTTGACTTTACTTTAATGAACGTAGATATGAATACGGGGATAAAGTAAAGGTGATGATTTGATGGAAAAGTGTATAACATGGAGTCTGATTCGTTGAAAAAAGTGTAAAATTCCAAACCGTCAACTAAACTCAGAAACACTCTCACGATCTTATGATCTACATGAATTTTATTTATAACACATTATTAAATATATAAATAGATATATCTTTGTGTATTATATGATATATTGAGTATGACAAAGAATACAATGGGCACCAAATTGCCAAGAAAACTGGATTGGAAGATTCAGACTGTAGGTGAGCAAATCAGGCTGGCAGACTGCGTTTATAGGCAAGGAGGGTTGTTATCAATGCAATAGAAACAAAAGAACGGAGATTTGTTCATTTGCCATACGGACTAGTTTTAATTGTTAACGGACAAAAATTGGTGTTTTGATGCTGGAAAGCATCACTGGAATACGACTGTGAAATCATTTTTGATGGTGGTTAGCAGTTACTATAAGAAATTTGTCTATTTTCAAATTATAAAAATCAATAGTTGTTAATGTTATTATATCCAAAGATGATAGAAAACTGTACCATTTATGAATCTGAAGTTGCTCTTTTTGAGAATCTTAGGCAAACATATCCAGAAGATACAAGAGGCAGGATTGTTGATGACGGTTTGTGTTGGGCTGCTATAAGTAAAAAAATGCCAGACAAATCAAATCGGAATTGGCCTGAATGTCTTTGGACAGAATCGAAACGCCGCGTTCTATTCTTTCTTAAAGAACCAAATAAAAATGAAGGTGAAGATTATAAGGATTGGGATTGGTCGGATGGCTCAAGAACATTTGGTAATGTTTTAGCGTATTGGCTTGAAGGTCTTATGATAACCCGTGCTGACTATTGTCCTAAATATATGGAAATATCCACAAGAAAGAATATTTTCAAAAAATATCCTCTAGCTATTGTGAATGCAAAGAAAATTGCCGGTGGAAGTTCTGCAAATTGGAACACTATATGGAAATATGCAGAGCGGGATAAATTCTTTTTGTACAGGCAAATTAGAGAGATTCTAAAACCAAATATCATCGTTTGCGGTGGAAGTAATGATACAGGGATTTATTTCCGAAAAGTTCTCAGTATTGCCTTCGATTGCATTTTTCAAGATATCAAAGATGGATTCAGAAAAATCAATAATTGGTGTTATTATAATTTTGAAGAAGAGATTTTGTTAATTGATTCATATCATCCTTCATTTATTATGGATGAACAAGAAAAAATAGAAGGTCTAATTAACGGCTTTCACGATTTTATTTTAAAAACGGGTTACAAATATTAATCTTCCAAAGAAACATCTTCAATAGAAGAGATTAATTTGTATAATTAAATAACGTTGAAGTTGACGATTTCATGGAAAAGTGTATAAATGGAGTCTGATTCGTTGGAAAAAGTGTGACAAATTCGATTTATTCGCTTGAAAAAGTGTAAAACCACTTAAATATCAGATCTTCCATTCTTGCGATTTTTACCTATAATACATCATTAAATAGGTGAAAAGTAGTATATTTGCATATTATATGATATGTTGAATATGACGAAGAATACAATGGGCACCAAGTTGCCAAGAAAACTGGAGCAGAAGATGCAGGTAGTGGGAGAGCAGATCAAACTAGCAAGACTGCGCAGGAATCTCAGCATGGCTCAGGTTGCCGAACGCGCAACCTGCTCGCCGCTTACGGTTGGCCGGATAGAAAAGGGAGCACCTACAGTAGCTATCGGCATTTATCTCAGAGTCCTCTATGCGCTTCAGCTGGATGATGATATACTTCTGCTTGCCAAAGAAGACGCAATGGGAAAGGCTTTACAGGATTTAAGTTTGAAAAAGCGAGAAAGAGCATCTAAAAAAGAATAAGCCATGAAACGACTATATGTGTTTGCTGATTTTGATTGGCTAAAAGCACCAAGGCTGGTTGGAGAGTTGAGCTATGAATCACTTCGTGGCTCAGACAGTTATGGATTCTGTTATAGTGATGACTGGCTAAGGGACTATGGTAATTTGTTTCTTAGTGATGACTTGAATAACTATCCAGGGCAGCAATATACAGCTCCAGGCAAGGATATTTTCGGATGTTTTTCTGATGCCCTCCCAGACAGATGGGGCCGCACATTGATAAATCGCAGGGAACAGATTCTGGCGAAAGAGGAGAAGCGTCTAGTCCGCCGTCTTTCATCCTTTGACTATCTTGTCGGAATCGAAGACTACTCCCGCATGGGTGGTCTCCGTTTTAAGGACTCCTTGGACGGAGAATACATCAATGCAAGTGAAGTTCTGCGGATTCCGCCACTAACCGATATACGTGAACTGATTGCTGCAAGTTCTGAGATTGAAAAAAGTGAAGAGGAGAACCACCTGCCTGAAAGACGCTGGATCGAGCAGCTTGTACAACCGGGGTCCTCCCTTGGCGGGGCGCGTCCAAAGGCAAGCGTAATTGACGAGAACAAAATTCTGCATATAGCAAAGTTCCCGTCCCGCAAAGATGATTATGATATTGGGCTTTGGGAACATTTCTCACACCTATTGGCAAAGAAGGCCGGCATACACGCAGCAGAGACCAAAGTAATCTTCACAAACGACAAATATCATACATTGCTTTCCCGACGATTTGACAGGAAGGAAGACGGTAAACGCATACACTTTGCTTCAGCTATGACTCTTTTGGGCTTAAATGATGGTGATAATGCCAATACCGGCCATGGCTATCTGGATATTGTCGATTTCATACTTCAGAACTGTACCAACGTGGAGGATAATCTGCAAGAATTGTATCGCAGGGTTGCATTCAATATCTGCATCGGTAATACGGATGATCATTTTCGCAATCATGGTTTTCTTCTGACATCTAAGGGATGGACTTTGGCTCCGGCTTACGATATGAATCCAACACTGAATGAGTATCAGAGTCTGTTAATCAACAGCTATACCAATAAATCAGATTTGAATGAATTGCTGAATTCTTGCGAGGAATATATGCTTCAAAAACAGACTGGTCATGAAATTATCAGTGAAGTCTTGGATGCAGTTAAAGAATGGCAAACATTGGCAAAACGATTAGGTATTACGAAAAGCGAACAGGAATATTTTACTCATGTTTTTAAACGGCAAATGTCCCTATAATGAGGAGCCTACTAGCTGCGAGGAGGGGAAATTGAAAGTTGAAGAGCTAATCGCGATGTTTGATAGAAAGAGGATAAAATCAAAAAAAGAATGGCACTGTAAATTGTAAAAAGAAGTATTTGTTTGGCTATGTTTAGTGTGATTTGTAAATTTATAGTTGCATTGTTTGGAAAAATTAAAAATAAAAATATAATGGCAAATAATGAACAGTTTCCTCGGTTTATTCCTGATAAACCAACTGGAGATGACGTTTTTGAAGGAAAATCTCAGAGTCATCTTGCAAATAGTATATGTAAGTACATTCTTTCAAATGATTCTAATGCATCTTCTGAAAAGTGGCAGATGCCTAGGATAATTGGATTGGAAGGGAAATGGGGTTCTGGAAAATCTAATGTGGTAGAGAATATAAAGAAGCACCTTGATGGAGAAGGATATCATACTTTTACATATGATGCCTGGGGGCATCAAGAAGATCTACAGCGCCGATCTATTCTGGAAACGCTCACTAATGACCTTATAGAAAATAAGGTTTTGGGAGGAAGAGTTGAAATAAAAATGAGAAATGGGGAATCTAATAAGGCAGAATGGAAGGATCAATTATCATTATTACTATCAAATAAAACGACCACAATAACCAAACCTCAAACGAGGCTTACAGGTTCGGCTATTTGGGGAATTGTTCTAATAGGCCTATTTACTTTACTGAATATAATTATAAATCAATTACTTGATAATAAATGCATCTCGTTATCTTGGAAATGGATACTACTAGAATACTCTCCCATTATTGTGGGACTTATAGTGGCAGGCTATTATAGATATAAAGATAAAAATTGGAAAAATGTTTTTACATTATTAACACAAAAGAGTGATGATACAATTACTGAACAATTTACATCCAGTGAGGAACCCTCTGTAATGGAATTTAAGAATTGGATGCATGCCATTTCGTCTCATCTTGGTAGAGCAAAGGGAAATAAGATAAAAAAAGTTATAATTGTATTTGATAATATGGACAGACTGCCATCTGAAAAGGTGATGCAAGCTTTGGTCTGCCATATATACATTTTTTGCGGGTAGTGAGTTTGAAAATATATGGACTATTATTCCATATGATTATATGCACTTGTGTGACGCAATTTATGAAAGTGGGGAGGATGGTAAAATTAAAGATAGTGATAAGTCAAAGTTCAAACGTTTTATCAATAAGACATTCCCTGTCGTATATACTATTCCTCAACCAGTAATAACTGACTACAATAAGTTATTCAACAAATACTTTGAGGATGCCTTTGGTACAGAAGAACATGACCAAAAACACATATGTCAGGTATTTATGCTGTTTCATGTTAATCCCAATCCTCGGACTGTGATATCATTTATCAATGAGCTTGTAGCTATGCGTTTACAGTGGCCTGCTATGGAATACAGGTTGCAAAATATAGCGCTATTCATCCTTAAAAAAGATGGACTCCTATATGAAAATAATTCTTTAGAAGAAAATTTGCTCAGTGATGCATTGTTTAAAGATATATCTTCCTTCTATCCAGACAAAGAGTCTGTTAGAACTCAACTATGTCAGTTTGCCTATGGATTGCATGATAAATCATTGGCTGGAGAATTACCTTTAAGAAGATTATTATCCGCTGCTATCAAATCAGGTGATTCTTTGGCTCGCTTTGTTGAGAAGCCTCATTTTATATTCGTCTTGGTAGATATTCTTGCAAAAGAAGTGACGACGGAGTCACTTGATAAAGCGGTAAAAAGTTTGTCCACTTTGGATATGAGTAGTTTGTCGGAAGAAGATAAAGAGAAAGTTCAGAAGAAATGGGACATGTTGGCAAATCTGAGATCTGAAGCCTCATGTGATAGTATGCGATTCGATGATGCTCTTGGAACAATCATATATCATGCGACTAGCTTGCGTGTGAGAAATATGTGTGAGTCATATATTAAAACTATTCAAGAGTGTGAGATTGAAACTGGCTCTGCTTACTTTATTGTCTTAAACAAGCTGAAGACATGCTTGACAGATTCAGGTAAGGATGTTAAGTTTGAGGATGTTATAAAGTCTATTGAGCTTGAATCTAAACATTATGTTGAATTTGTGGTTGCAGCAGGAAAGGAGTATAATATTTATCAAGTCAGTGCTGATAATGCGAGTCTCAACGAGTACGTATTCTCAGAAATTGAGAAAGGAACAGAAAGGATAGATGAGTTTGTCGAACTGATATATCAAAATGATGCATACGATTTATCATCTTTAAGAACTAATCTCTCTAACTTGATAAAGACTGAAACTAATATTAAGGAACCTAGAATTGTATCATATATAAGCAGACTGCTTGATAATGGTAATGGTAGAATTACAACCCGCTTTACAAGTAGTTTTATCTCTCAAACTATTCAGAAGATAGATGCAACATCTGCCACAATCACAGAAAAACGAGGAGTTGAGGACTTATTTGCTATGTTTTTGGCTGATGGTCATGATATTGCCAATATAAGTGAAGCAATAATACCTCGAATAGCTAATTGTTTTGAGAAATATATGGATTATGACTATCTGCTCAAACAGACTGGTAGTCCGCATTCTGCATATAGATTACTTAATGTTTACATTATAAAAAATAAATTGGGACAAACACTGGATGTTAAATATGTAGCAAAAAATATCAAGACAATTAAGCAGAATTTAAGTTTAGAATATTCTGAAATATTTCCACACTTTAATAGGTGGAGACCGGATTGGAATGATTCTGACGTAACGGCATATGCATCATATTGTTTGCAAGATTTGTTCGATACTTATAAAACATATCCTGGTATAATAAATTTAAGTGTAAGGGCATTAGAAAAGCAACCCAAAGGCTTTTTATATAGTCCCAATAACAGTCCTAATACTTATTGGAGCCAGTTTGTTCAATCGTTTTTAGGAACCAAGTTTTTGCCAGAATTAACGAATAATTTATATGAAGAACTGAAAAGCCTTTTAGAGCGTGTTATAACTGTAAGTAGGGTTGAATATCCAGACTTATTGAATAATTTATTGCTCGTAAGTAAAAGATCGGAGTTGCTTGAATATTTTAATAATAAGTTGGATTACTTTGCAAAGAACCAGTGCCAAATTAATGTATTTAAGGTCTTTGGTAAATTATTGCCAAATCTAGGGAATAGTATGGATGATCATACAGCGAGAGGGCTTATATCGAATTTTATTAAGCCTGTTGTTAATGACGTAGAATGTGCAAAGATTATTGTTGCTAACAAAGATTTTTACTTTGGTATAATGGCTCATTGCAAGGAAATGTCTCAAGATATTTTAAAGAGTATGAAAAGCAATGACAATGTAAAAAATATTTATTCTCCTACCACAGCAAGTATTGACCAATTGATTATCCCTGATAGCGCAGAAAAAGCCTAAATATAGTATGATAGAAATGAACGAAAGAAAGATCATAGACAGAAAACTCCTTGCCGATTTGGCGAAGGAGGTCGGCTTGAATGCCTCGCATTTGGAGGCGTTGGGCGAAAGCCGCCAATGGGAGATTGTCGTTGGTAGCGATATGCTTGAACGGCTGGTTGAGATTCAACATCGGTTCGAGCGGCTGGCTGTAATGGGCGACGATGAGTACCGGGGATTCTATATCGAAGTACCACGGCCTACACAGGAAGAGTGGGGGGACGCCGAGGAATTGCTCGCTTCAGGGGAATATGACAGTCGGGAAGCGTTTCTTGCAGATTGGTTTGCATTCAACCCGATGGAGACCAGGTGGTTTCATGTCGCTTCAAGTCGATACGGGGATTCCCGGTCAATCCGTGTTACGGACCGGAAGCATACCCGTTTTATCATTACGAATTGCCCTAAGTGTACGGATGCAGGGCCAGATGATACGTGGTGCAGGGATAATCTAACCCGCCTCTTCGACTATCTGGAACGGATGATTGATGTCATTGTCGCAAATCCCGACAGGTTCAACGATTACGTGGCGCATAACCTGCCGTACCAGCAGCGTATAGGACGGATTTCACAAAGGGAGTTTAACCGTATCGTGCCGAATTTCAAAATTGAGGTGGAAGATCGGGAAACGGCCATCAAGGCATTGGAGGACTCGGTGCATGGGCGTTCTGTCCCTCTTTTGGAAACCATGACCATACGAAAGTACTGTACCTATTTCCGCATTGCCAACGAGGTGTATGAGGCTTATCACCGGAAGCATGGATTTAGGGGTCACATCCATACAGATCCGCAGGATGTTCCGGAAGAACTGCGTGATGTAATCTATTACAAGCGGAAGAAGTTCGTGGATGTGACGGAAATGTACGACATTGACAATCAGGAGGATTTCATGCGGTTCGCAACTGACCATTACGGAGAACTGGGGCTTTTGCGTCTGAATATCTTTGCCTCATACGACCGGCAACAAGGATGGAAAATTGTTGTTTCCAACAGTTATTCTGCCAATGCCGGACTGGCCATTGAAGTTGCTACAGCTTTGTATAAGGCCGGGACACCACTGCTGATATATGACGCAGAGAAACTCCTAAGAATCCTGCTCGAAGAGGATTATGTACGGTTGGTTCCCGACTCCTATCATAACTATATGGGCTATCAGGAAGAAGGCTCTGTCTACGAACTGCCGTGGGAATACGAATGTTCGGATGATACTGATTCGGTTCTGACCAAGGAGCAATATCAGGCAATCGTCTTGCTTGTCGAATGGCAGCCGGAGGAGCAGGTTAACCCCATCGCTTGACGGGTTTGTAGTAATTGGAAACTTGGCTTATCTCTATGCAGGTTCATATGGAGGTAGGCCAAATGTTTATGCTATATCGCTATTTTGTTGCTTATAGATACTCTCGATTGAATATTTTTCAATATATTTGCAGAATGTCAAATATCACTAGTACTTATATGAAGGATGTTAATAGATTAAAGCTGGTTCTGGTTGAGCAGAAAAGAACAGGAAAATGGTTGGCAGAACAATTAGGTAAAGATCCATCTACTGTTTCAAAATGGTGCTCAAATGTTACACAGCCGACATTAGATACATTGGTCAATATAGCTAAAGTATTAGATGTTGATATAAAGGATTTAATAAATAATAAATAAGAATCAATGTATGAAAAGACCTGTATTCTCGGGGCATGAATCATTTGCGTGCAAATCACATTGGTTAAAACGTGGATATGACTTTGTGCTTGCAGGGCATAGTTTTAATAATGAAGATGCTGTTGTGCACCTTGGAGTTGGTAAGAATATGGTCAATTCCATTAAATATTGGATGCGAGCGTTTGGGTTATTGAAAGCAGAAGGGGAATTAACCCCGTTAGCTCATAAACTTATGAGTGATAGAAATGGCTATGATCCTTTTTTTGAAGATATGGGTAGCTTATGGTTGTTGCATTTTAATCTTATAAATGAAGATTATGCAACAATTTATAAAAGCACTTTTATTGATTACCATAAACAGCGTAATTTAATTGATGGTATAAAACTTCAAAATTTCATTAAGCATCTATGCTTTGATGGCACGAGCTATAAAAACCTTTACAACGAAAATACAGTTAAACGTGATATAGGTGTTTTATTCCATAACTATTGTAGCCATAGTAATGGGAGCATTGAAGAGTCGAATATGCTATTGGCTCCTTTGAACCTTATTCAAGAAACGGAAGATGGGATGTATATCTTCAATTATGATACTCGTAATAGCTTCCCAGCTAATATATTTTTATTTGCATTACTTGTTCAATTTCCTGATAGCAAAAGCATATCATTTGAGGCCATGAAAGACTTGGCACTAATGTTTTGCTTAACAAATAATGATTTGTTAAGTATTATAAAACAGTTGTGTGTTTCATACCCCACCCAAATAGTATTTTCTGATGTTGCGGGTATTAAAGAATTACAGATTAGAGAAAATCTATCCAAAGATACGATACTCAATAACCACTACTTGACTGAGTAATATGAAATATACCCTCTCAATAAATATAGAACATAGCACTTTTGACCCAGAGAGCTATATTGTAACGCCAAATGCTCTTGGCGTTGTGGGACGCATTATTGATGCATTCAATACAGGGATTCACTCATTTAATATTATTGGCTCTTATGGAACAGGTAAATCTAGTTTTCTTTTGGCCTTAGAGGATTCTTTGGTGAATAACTCTCATATTCTAGTAGCAAATAAAGGCCAATTTAATGGATATAGTCGTTTCCGATTCCACAAAATTGTTGGAGATTATACATCATTACATAGCCTGTTGACTGAACATTTCTTCCCCGATTCGGCTTCTGAGAATCTGTTTGAGAATCTATCCCGATTTTTTACTAAAGCAGAGAAAAGGGATGAATTTGTTTTTATTGTCATAGACGAGTTTGGTAAGCTATTAGAGTATGCTGCGAAAAATAATCCAGAGAGAGAACTGTATATATTTCAGAAGTTTACTGAGTTTATTAACAGCGAGAAATGTAATGTAATTTTACTTACAACACTTCATCAAAATTTCAATTCATACGCTCTCACATTAAGTGAATCTCAGCGTCATGAATGGAATAAGGTGAAAGGCCGCTTTCAAGAAATTGTCTTCAATGAGCCAGTTGAACAACTGTTATATCTAGCAGCCAAACGAATAGAGCGTACATCTAGATCCGTCCTTAACAATGGTTTTAGATCAATATATGATTTAGCGCAAAATACAAAGTTTGCGAGTCCGTCAATTAAATATGAAGATACAGCAGAACGATTATATCCATTGGATTTATTTGCTGCCCATGCATTAACATTGTCGATTCAACGATATGGCCAAAATGAACGGACTCTGTTTTCATTTCTTGAATCGACTGGCGGAGGTTCTTTGCAGTCCTTTAAAGATAGTGAACATACTACCTATAATCTAGCGGATGTATATGACTACGACATATATAACTTCCACTCTTTCCTTTCTGAGATTAACCTCGATTCGGCAGCATGGGCAGGTATTCGAGTCTCTTTGGAGCGAGTAGAAGGACTGTTTGACACAGAAGTTGCAGACGATGCAATTAAGCTTGTCAAGACTATTGGCATGATAAATTTATTCGGTAATGCTGGTGTAAGCTTTACTAAAAAAGATTTGTCATTGTATGCTAAGAATGCGTTAGGAATTATATCTCCAGAGGGTGTGATTGACTTGTTAGCACAGTACAAAATAATCCGTTATGCAGAATATAAGTCGCAATATGTTTTGTTTGAGGGTACTGACGTCAACATTGAAAGTGAATTACTAAAAGCCTCTGGAATCGTGCCTCGTTCTAAAGATGTTGTTGATAAACTTCTTGAGAATTTCTCTCTTCCCGTAGAGTTTGCTAATGCAGCATATTATCGTAAGGGGACACCTCGATATTTTGAGTATGTTATATCGGACTATCCAATTAATAAACAACCTCAAAATGAGATTGACGGATATATTAATCTTGTCTTTAATGAATCATTGACATTAGAGAAGCTCAAACAAGAGACCACTACTGTCGAAGAGGCTATATTATATGCTTATTTTAAGCGAACTGATAAAGTTATTGATCATATTTGGATGTTAGATAAGCTTGCCTATGTTCAAAATATAGTTGATAGCGCAGACAAAGTTGCTCATCGAGAATTAAAAGCTTTGATGAACCATGAACGAGGGTTGCTTAATGCGAGTGTGTTAGATGCATTATTTAGATATAGCCAAGATGTCGTTTGGGTGTATCGAGGAAATGAGTTCCAGATTGATTCTAAGACCAGCTTTAATAAATTCTTATCTCGTATATGTGATGAGGTTTATTTCTCTACACCTATATACATCAACGAGATGGTGAATAAGCATAAGCCGAGCGGTGCAATGTCTCTAGCTCGTGTCAACTACTTATCTCATTTACTAGAGAACTCTACTGAATACAATCTAGGATTTGAGGACAGTATGTTTAAACCGGAAAAAACCATCTATTTGACTTTGTTGAAAAATACCGGCATACATAGACTGTTCCTCGGTACATATGAGTTAGATGCACCCAAAGAAGAATCGTTCAGTGATCTTTGGAATGTTTGTGAAGCATTCTTGGAAGGTAGTAAAGAGAAGCCTCGCAAATTGGCTGAACTCATTAACACACTTAAGGCGCGTCCATTTAAGCTCAAACAAGGCGTGATTGATTTGTGGATACCAACATATCTCATTATTAAGAAGAATGATTACTCTTTATATAATGATTCGGGAGTCTTTATTCCTTTTATTAATAGAGAGGTATTGGATATTATGCAGAAATCACCGGGCGGATTCCAAATTAAAGCATTTAATGTAGAAGGAGTTAAGCTGGATTTATACAATAAATATCGTGAAGCATTAAACCTTAGTCAAGATAGTGAATTTACGGCTGCTAGCCTTATAGAAACCATTAGACCTTTTTTGGTGTTCTATAAGAAACTTAATAAATATACTAAGCAAACAAAGCGACTCAAAAAGACAACATTGCAGTTCCGTAATGTATTATCTACCGCCAAAGACCCCGAAAAGACTTTTTTTGAGGATTTGCCTCGTGCTTTGGGTTTCAAGGATAGTGTCCTCGCTAGTAATGATGAGGTTTTGAAGAGCTATGTAGATCTATTGCAGAATGCGATAAGAGAGCTTCGGAGTTGTTATGTTAATCTGATTGGGCGCATTGAGAATGCGCTCGTCGATTCGTTGAGTTTAAAATCGACAGACTTTATTCAATACAAAAAAGAATTAGAGGAACGATACTCTTGCCTCAAAACATATTTGCTAACTGATAAACAAAAGGCAATACTCAACAGAATATTATCTCCGGCAGCAGATAAGGTTTCTTGGTATCAATCGTTGGCATATGTCATATTAGATAAGCAGCTTGAAAATTTGCTTGATGAAGAAGAAGCGTATCTGATAGATAATTTGATCCATTTGTTCAAAGAGCTGGATAAATACATAGATATTAGTCGTCAGAATCTTGAACATGAGGACAATTTTATTCGGATAGAAATGATCTCAAATGATGGAGCAATATCACCTCAAGTAGTACGGCTTAATAAGAACAAGATTGATGTTGCACAAAAAATTGAAAAACAAATAGATAAACTGTTATCGGGAGACAGTGAGGTCGATGCATATGCTTTATTAATGATTCTTAAAAGGAGGTTGGGAGATGAGTAAGGTAAGACATGTCTTAGGTATATCAGGCGGCAAAGATAGTGCAGCACTGGCGATCTATTTGAAGCGGTTGTATCCTCAGCTTCCTATAGAGTATTATAATACTGATACAAAATGTGAATTGGCAGAAACTGAAAAATTGATTGAGAATCTAAAATCATATTTAGGGCATATTGAGATATTGGTTGCGGCCGAAGATAGCCCTGAACCAACTCCATTTGACCATTTTCTTAAAATTAGTGGGGGATATTTGCCGTCGCCTCAAGCTCGGTGGTGTACACAAAAAATGAAGCTGGCAGAGTTTGAGCGATTTGTGGGTGATGATCCTACAATATCGTATGTCGGGATTCGAGGTGATGAGGATAGAGAGGGATATGTTTCAACCAAACCTAATATTCAGGCTATATTCCCATTCCGGAAAAACATTTGGAGTATAGATGTGATTCATAATGTTATGCAAAATAGCAACATAGGTGTGATTTCATCTCTTTACAAGGAGTATGCGCCTAGTGATATATTGGATGAGGCACTGCAGATTATAGAGATCCCTACATCAAAAAAGTTCTTATTCAGCCGGAAGTTCAATGCTTTATTGGATTTGAGTGTTAAGACCTTTAATAAGGTGGTCTTTGAATATCTCAAGACAACTGATTACCCCGTAGGAAAGTTAGAGGATTTTCCTCTAATAGATAATGAAGATGTCCTGGTAAAAGATGATATTTTCAAGATTTTATTAGAGAATGGAGTAGAGGTACCAGCCTATTACAATCCAATTCCGTTCGAAGTTGATGGGAAAGTTGGGACATACAATAGAAGTCGTTCTGGATGTTATTTCTGTTTTTTTCAGCAACGTATAGAATGGATATGGCTTTTGGAGCAGCATCCGGACCTTTATAAAAAAGCTATGGAATATGAAAAGGATGGCTATACATGGATTCAAGGCGAAACGCTTGAGGAGTTAAGTCAACCAGAGCGAGTTCGCCAGATCAAGCTTGATCACATCAAGAAGCAGGCTAATTTGAAAAGTAAAAATTCAAGTGGTCTTTTGGTGGATATGTTTGACGATGACGATGAAATACCTTGTGCTAATTGTTTTATTTAAATTGTAAGAAAAATGAAGTATTCTAATGTAGAATGGACTATTGGACAATTAATGGATTTGATTAATTGTAACCGCATAAATCTTCGACCTCCATATCAACGAAATTTTATTTGGTCACCAAAAGATCAGAAGTTATTAATAGAGTCGCTCCACAAAGGATATCCATTACCTAATTTCTTTATTTTAAAGAACGAGGATAATACATATGAAATGGTAGATGGACAGCAACGTGCGATTACAATTCATAAGTTTATAAATAATGAATTTCCAGATTTACATAAAAAGTACTATAGAGAATATGCCGCAAATTCATTCCAAGATTATAAGTTGAATATAGTGCTTTTGGAAGATTTTAAAGACGGAATAGAATCCAAAGAGGAATTCTTCTATTTAGTTAATAAAAGAGGTGTTCAATTAAATCCTTCCGAAGTCAATCATGCTTATTATCATGATACAGATTTTATGAAACTGGTCAATAGGATGTCAGATTATCAATCTTTAATAGACCTTGATATATTTACTGACAAAACAGCATTAAGAATGAATGATAGAAGTCTAATAGAAGAATTAGCCGCATATTTATTTAAAGGTATTACAGATAAGAGAAATGCTGTAGAAGATTTATTTGAGTCAAAAATAGATAATGAAAAGGCAAATGTCCAATACGTCCGCTTTTGCAAAATAATAGATCGCATAAAAGCATTTCAGGCTATAAAACCTATTAATCAAACTCGATATAAACAACGTAATGACTTTTACACACTTTTTTGTTTCATAGATGTACACATAGAAGATACGATTGAAGTCCAAATGGAGCAATTTAAGGTTCTGGTATTCATAAGTAATAATGGCCTAATATCACCTTCTAATGATGAATATGATTTATTTAAAGAATATGCTATAAATTGTGTTAGCCAATCTAATTCTAAGCGTGCAAGAGAACTAAGGTTGTCATTTTTTGAAGCTCTATTAGCAAATCAATCAAAAGATCCTAGTGAAGAACAATTGCAGCTGATAGAATTTGCCAATAATGAATTAGATAAAGAATTGCCTCTTAAAAGGTGTAATAAATATTTGCTCGTAGAAATTGAAGCATAAATATGAATACTGTTAGGACATCATTCAAATATGAGAACAATAATATTTGTATTTATGAGGATATTCCCCAAAATACGATAACTATTGATAACATTGATTATTTCGTATACTATATTGACCCCAACTTTAAAAAGAGTAAAGGTGCTAATTCATATGTGTTTGCTTTATATCAAGCTCAAAAATTTATTGATTATGAAAACTCTTTTCCTGATAGGGTTATTAAAATATCAAATAAAAGAGATTATAAACATGCCCATTCAGAGAATAATTTGCGTTTTTATAGAGAAATAGAAGCTTTAAATAAATGCAAACAGCATCATGTCGCAAATGTAATTACAATTTATTCTTCAGGGCAATTAAGTTGCATAGGAAAAAATAGATATGGTAAAGAAATTGAATATTATTTCCCATTCTATGTTATGGATTGCGCTACATGTGATTTGAAGAAATACTTAGAAAATAATCAAATTTCATATGCAGAGAGAATTTATTTATGTTTACAAATAGCAGAAGGTCTTAAGGGCTTAAATGAACTTGGATGCTATCACCGTGATTTAAAACCTGATAATATTCTCATGTTTGATAATGTTTGGCAAATAGGAGATCTTGGGTTAGTGGCATTTCGAGATGAAGATGAACTATATGATAAGAAAAATGAATTCATTGGCCCCAAAGGTTGGCTTTCTCCTGAAGCCATGAATAAATATCTTAGTTATGATGATAGCATGTATAAGTTTGATTGCAAAATAGATCATCAATCAGATATTTTTCAATTGGGTAAAATATTTTGGTATATTCTCCAAGGGAATGTTCCTATTGGAGGTATTAGTAGATCCGATTTTTTTGACAGGCGAGAAGAGGTCTATAGTTTACTAAAATATATGCTTAATCATTCAAAAAAGAAAAGGCCTTTAACCATTGATTATGTTATCAATGATTTAAAACAGATAATACAGAAATATTCACTTTAGTATATGCTTAAGTCAGATATAATATGGCCTGAACATCGACGATACAAATCGCGTACAGAGTGGGAACCGATAGGTTTCTTCTCAGATTGTTTGTGCAATACGACGTATTTTGATCTTATGCTTGGGTTCTTTTCTTCATCTGCGATAAGCGTGCTCGCTAATGGATTTGCAGTATTCCTTTATAATGGAGGAAGGATGAGGCTTATAGTTAATGACATCTTAACTGAAGAAGATAAGAATGCTATTGCAGATGGGACTGGTGATGTTGAAATACCTTATTTTGATGTGTCAGACATTCGAAAGATTAAAGAAACATTGTCAGAAAGAGATAATCATTTCTTCAACTGTTTAGCATGGCTCATACGGCATAATCGTCTTGATATTAAAATTATAGCACCTAAGAATGGTATTGGCATATCGCATACCAAATCAGGCATATTCTCTGATGGTATTAATGATGTTGGATTTGATGGTTCGTGTAATTTTTCTCGGACTGCATTGGTGGACAATATAGAAAGTCTGACCGTTTCATGTGATTGGGACGGCGATGTAGATGTTGCTAAGATCAAATATATAAAGGATGATTTTGAGAAAGTCTTTCAAGAGAGAGATGACACTGTAGTTTATTTATCGGCAGACAAGATTAAGACTCATATTACAGAGAATTATCCAGATAAATCTATATCCGAACTGCTTGAATCCGAATACAATATTTTAAGGAATCAATATTCACAAAATATCTCTAAACGTATTGCCAAAGCTTTAGATAATGCCAAAGAGCGATTGGAGGTAATTCTTGATAAGCTCAAGGATGGAAAATACAAAGTAGATGTTTTGAAAAACCACGAGCCACATTTCCCATATCCATCTGGACCAAGAGACTATCAAGTACAGGCTTTTGTGAACTGGAAAGATAACAAACAGAAAGGATTATTTGCTATGGCAACAGGTACAGGCAAAACTATTACATCCTTAAACTGTCTACTTGAAATTTATAAGAAACTAGGTTATTATAAAGCACTTATATTAGTTCCAACTATTACACTTGTTGAACAGTGGGAAAAAGAATGTGAAAAATTTAATTTTGGTAATGTAATCAAAGTCTGCTCCAAATACGGAGGGTGGCAGACCTCGCTGGCAAACATACGCATGTTGGAGTTGTCAGATCCAAACAACAAATTATCGTATGTGATTATTTCTACATATGCATCTTTTATTCGACCGGCCAATTTTTTGGAATTAAATCAATTCCCAAAGGCTAAATTGTTGCTTATTGCTGACGAGGCTCATAACATGGGAGGAGGGCTTGTTGCAAAACGATTGAATGATATTAAATATTTGCGGCGGATAGGACTGTCTGCTACACCTGAGCGACAGTTTGATGAAGAAGGAAATTTGCGATTAATGTCATTCTTTGGATGCGATAAAGAATTTACTTTTGAGTACTCAATGGCAGAGGCCATTAGAAACAAAGCATTGTGTAAATATTATTATTATCCTCATCTAGTGGAATTGACTCAAGATGAAATGAGCCAGTACATTGAGCTGTCGAAGAAAATTGCAAAAATCATTAATAGGACCGATGACGATAGTCGAGAAATCTTAAAACGACTTTTGCTGAAACGAAAGCAAATTATACATAAAGCAGAAAATAAGAAAATAGAATTTGAAACAATATTAAAAGATCATCTAAATAAAACCGGTTCTTTAAAATATACGTTAGTATATGTTCCTGAGGGGAACCAATTAGATGATCAAACCGCAGATATTTTCGATACGGTAGAAGGAATTAAGGATGATGAAGATACACTGCATCTTATTGATGAATATACGCGTATCGTAAGAGATATTGACCCGCATATAGTTGTACGTCAATTTACATCAGAATCCATTGACCGTGATTCAATGTTGTTTGATTTTGCGAATGGGAATATTGATGTTTTAACGTCAATGAAGTGTTTGGACGAAGGTGTTGACGTACCACGTAGCGAATTAGCAATCTTTTGTGCCAGCACGGGAAATCCTAGACAGTTTATTCAGCGCCGAGGCCGTGTGCTGAGAACACATAAAGATAAACGATATGCTGTTATTCATGATCTTGTAGTAATCCCAGGTGTGAATTTCGATCCGGAATGCTATGAGTTGGAAAAGAGTTTAGTCTCAACCGAAGTAAAACGAGTCCGAGATTTTGCACTCCTTTCCGAGAATTGTAATGACACACTAAATATTTTAGATGATGTATTAAAACGATATCAAATATCACTTTTTAATTGATACTACTATGGCTACTCATTACACAAATGGAGACAGAATACTGCAAGCAGTATTGGCCGATCCTAAACTTGCCGAATTGGGCGAGTATACACCAACTGGAGATGAAACAGTTGCAGACGCTCTTGATTCTGAAAATGCCACAATACATGCTGTTGCCATGATTATTGATGGGAATGAGAATCAATATACCCCTAAAGAAATATATACTCAGGTGTCTAATTATCTTACCTCTAGCATATGAAACTAAATAAAATTATTATAAAGAATTTCCGCAGCTATTACGGTGAAAATTGTTTTGAACTGTCGGATGGCTTAACCCTTGTTATTGGAGATAATGGTGACGGCAAAACAACCTTCTTCGAAGCTCTAGAGTGGTTATTTGATACTAGTAAGGATAATAAAAGCGAAAGTAATATATCCGAGATGCGCAAAGCCGAGATGGGGATTGGCGATAGTGATGAGGTATCTGTAACTATGACTTTTGACCATCGTGGAGAAAAGGAAATTTGTAAAAAATTCATTTTCGAAAAAGATACTAATGGATCTGTTAGAACAAGAGATTTTTCTTTTGTTGGATATGAGATTGTGGGAGCAGAAAGGTATAAGCGAGACGGAAAGATATTATTAGAATCCTGTTTTGATACTGTAATACGCCGATATTGCTTATTCAAAGGGGAGCGAGAGTTAAATGTTTTTGATAATAATACTGCTCTCAAGACATTGGTTGACACATTTTCTGGAATCAAACAATTCGATAATCTTGTTGAGTTGACTACGTATTTTGAGCAACAATCTGATAACTTAGTTATCAAAGAGTTAAAAAAAGATAAAAAGCAGGAGGAGGTTATTAAACGACTTGAATATGAATTGAGTAAAGTGCAATCTGATATTTCTGATGTTCGCCATGATATTAGTATCAAAGAGAAGGCTGTATCAGACTATGAGACCAGATTAAGAGTTCTGGAGGAGAACCAGGATGCTTGTGAGAAATTACAGGATATAAATGCTCGAATTGAGCAGAAAAAAATAGAACAGCGTAGACTGATGGGTTATATCAATTTAGACTATAATGCCATGCTGCTGGATGATATGTGGATTCTTAGAGCATTTCCTTCTATTTTAAGCGAGTACCAGAAAAAAGTTTCATCTCTTAGTCGTGAGAAGAGAAAATTACAAAAGGCAGAGGACGAAAGAATTGCTATTGAGAAGGGGAAACAAGAAGCAATAAAGGAAATCCAGAAATTGGCCAATGATGCCACACCTCTCCCGTGGAATCTTCCTGATAAGGAGACTATGCAGGAGATGATCGATGATGAGATCTGCAAAGTATGCGGGCGGCCTGCAGAAAAGGGAAGTGACGCATATAACTTTATGGTTAATAAACTTAATGAGTATCTTGATCATATTCGTAAAGAATCAGAGTCTGCTCAACAGCAAGAGGCTCTAGTTAAGCCTCTCTTTGAGAACACATACATAAATGAGCTGCATACACGTAGCATTCAGTTGAGTGGTGATACAGAGCAGGAATTGATGGGGTTGGCAACCGCTATTGCCGATAGGTTATCTTTTGTGCAAAGCAGAAAGCAGGATTTGGAGAGAGTAAATAAAGACCTGACAGAGGCAGAAGATGCAAAAATGCAGCTTCTTATTCAGACCCCTGATCTTACGGAAGAGATGCTTATCAAGAACTTTAAGGATTTTAAAGGCCTTTCTGATAGCAGCAAGCGAGCATCATTAGATCTCCAAGAATTGAATCATGAACTTGAAGTGTTAGAGGCTCAAAAGCAGGAACTAAAAGAACGACAAAATCAGATAGTCCCATCAAATGGAATCGTAAGAGTTTATCAGAAAGTTCATATTACGCTTGAACGAATCATGAAAGCGTTTGAGGCGGCAAAGAATAGAAATGTAGAAGAATTTATTCAAACCCTTGAAGAGCAGGCTAACATATATCTCAAGAAGCTCAATGCTGATGATTTTCGTGGCGTTATTAAGATAAAAAGAACTGCAGACGGTTCAGCACGAATAAACCTATATAGCTCTAATGATACCTTGATAGCTAATCCAGGTGGTGCTCAAAAGACCACGATGTACATGTCTGTCCTTTTCGCTATATCAAAGATTACTACTCTTAAGAGGGATGAAGATTATCCGTTGATTTTTGATGCTCCGACTTCATCGTTTGGAGAATTCAAAGAGGATATATTCTATAATATTATTGATAATATTGATAAGCAATGTGTTATCTTTACGAAAGATCTGTTGAGATATGATAGGGACACGGAAAAGCGAGAACTTGATTTTGATAAGATAAATCAGCTTTCTTGCTCTGTTTATCGTATACAGAAAGCTCCAGGATATGATGAAGAAGATTTGTCAACTATTAGAACAATAACCGAAAGAATTAAATAGATCATGGCAGAGAAACTATATGATTTATGGGCAAAACGTAATCCTAATTGGGAGAAACGTTTTGAAGACTCTATCATTAAGAACTTCAGTGATTATGGTAAGGGTGTAACCACGTTAGGAGAGGCTAAGGGAAAACTGTTTGGTGCTGGTTACGAAGTTTTCATCATAGCATTTTTTATTGGTCTGTATTACAACCAAAGACGGAAACTCATAGATGATAGCACGAAAATTAAATCGTTAGGACAACCTATTCAATATTGGGGTAATATTGATTCGGTAAAAGGAAGAAAAGCCTATCCTAAATTGAAGGAGTTTATTTTTACAGCATTAGTTGCTAAAACCGATTTTGATTTTATAGCGCTTGATAAAGGTCTAGTAACACCTCGTAAAGCGGTTGATGCCTTAATGCAAACAATGGAAGAGTATGCTAATTGGGGCTTCCATTTTATGGAAGACAAATTGATGGATAACCCTAATTACTTTTATAGAGAAACAGCTTTTCTTGAGGTTTTTTTAACTTTTGACGCAAGTACAACAGAGTCGGCCGAAGATGAACCAGAGTCATTAGATTAGGACGTAATATACAGACTATCAAAACTTCTGTATACTTCAAAAACTTGTTGTGAGATCAGAAATGAAGATGCGGTAGTGCTATTTATCAGGCACTATCGCATTTCAATAATGCTAGTTCAATCAATAGAGTAAAGTATATCTTTATAAATTTGACAGATTTAATAATATCCTGATAAAAAACAGAAGCAGATTAAAATTTGAATAATTTTTAAATCTAAAAGTAGATATATTAATGGGCGCTTAAACAAATTATTGCACTTGCTATATTCGAAGAATCCTCGTTTCAAATTTAATGAAGGTATCGGCAATTGTATAATGTCTAATTAGTTAAATGCTTATAAATTTATTGCGCCATTTATTTATACCATCTTCTCCTAATCAATTCCAAATAATATAAGTATCTTTGTATCAGATTTAAATAATAGCTTCGATGAGCAATCTAGAACTAAAAATATTTTTCTCTTGGCAGATGTCAACTCTTTGTAATAAGAAGATAAATAACAAAACTTTTTTGTTGGATTGTTTGGATAAAGCCGCAAAAAAGTTAAGTAACAAAGGCGAATTTCAGGGAGTGAAGTTTATTATCGATGAAGGTTTGCGTAAAAAGGCTGGAGATAAACCTGTGGCAGAAACTTGCATAAAGAAAATAAAGGAATGTCATATATATGTAGCAGATTTTACTATCGAAACTAAATTTACAAACTTGCGTCATTTGTTAAGAAAGTACTGTAAATTCGATTGTAGATCTAATGTAAATGGCAGTGTTCTTATTGAATATGGTCATGCAAAAGAATGTTTGGGTGATGATGGCGTAATATTGATGATGAATACTATTAACGGAGATCCTAGTAGAATTACAGACTTATTGCCTTACGACTGTCGTCAAAATCGCAATCCAATTCTCTTTGAAATTAATAAAACGAAATTTACAGAAACAGAGAGGAATAGTCAAAAGTATTTAGATTTTCAAGAAAAACGACAGCAACTTGTTGATGAACTCGTAGGTGCAATAAAGCTTGCAGCAAGAAGTGCTATCAAGAATATATATAATCATTTTCAACCATTTATTAGTTGCGAAAAAGCATTCAATGAATCAGGCTATAGAACAGATTTTAAATGGACAACTGATCTTATCCAGATAAAAAATGCTATACAAAGCAACCGGGATATAATGCGAGTTGTTGGATTATCAGGACTTGGAAAGACGCGTCTCGTTTTAGAGGCACTGCTAGAAAGCCAAGATACTTCGCACAAGTTGTATTGTGATGTAGCAAATAATGAAGAGAGAGAGATATTCAAAACCATAGAATCATTATTTGATGGTTATGGTAAGGCCACGATAATTCTCGATAATTGCCCATACTACTTCTTGGAAAAGGTTTATGATATGCGACGTGGTAAAAATGCCACCAATCCAATAATTGCCATTGATAATGACCCAAACGAAAAAATAGATAATTTGCGTTATCAGGAGTATCGTCTTGCCGTTTCTGATGAGATAGTAGAGGATATCATTGCTAAGAATGCAGATTTTTTTTCGCCTGAGAATAAAAAGAAAATAATTGAATTTTCTGGTGGAATACCATTTATTGCCGAATTATTGCTTGAAGGATGGAGGAAAACCAAAGAGATTGGAAATATATCCAATCGGACACTCATTACCAAATTGCTTGGAGCGGATGAACGTAGCGAGAATCGGATTATAGCTCAGTCACTTTCACTTTTCAATAGCCTTGGTATAGAAGATGATGTTCGTAAAGAAATGATATTTGTGGCCACCAATAAAAATATAACAAGTATAGAAGGTGAGAATGAGATAAAAGAGCGCAAATTTGACACATTAATACATGATTATCTTGGTAGAAGATTACTAGATCGTAAAGGAAGGTTTGTTTTTATTCGACCTCTTCCAATTGCTTGGTACTTGATGTGTGAGTGGCTGACAGATTGCTCGAAAGATAGGTTACGCAAGGTGCTAGAGGATATTAGGACTTCGGAAGTTTCAGCTTCGTTGGCTCCTGCTTTTGGAGCCCAGTTCAAAGATATGTCCATGAGTGGCAAGGCTATTGAGATGTTAGATGAGATTCTGCATGTTGGTAGCCCTTTTTCTGATGCGGAAGTGATAAATACAGAAGTGGGGTCACGGCTCTTCCGCTCATTTGTTGAAGTGGCTCCACAAACTGTAGCTAAGTGTTTGTATAATGCTTTAGCTAATAAAAAAATTATTGATCTTTATAACATCGTTGAAGGTAGACGTAATCTTGTTTGGACTATTGAAAAACTTTGTTTCAATCCGATTACATTCACAAAAGGAGCAAAACTTATGTTGCGTCTCGGTTGTGCTGAGATTGAGGATATATCAAACAATGCAACAGGTCAATTTGTGGCATTGTTTCCAATATACCTACCTGCGACAGCCGTTTCACTAAAAGAACGTATTATTTTCTTGCAGCGAGAAATTAATGATGAAGAACAGAAAAAGCTTATTTTGCGAGCTGTTGATCGTGCACTTAATACTAGCAACTTCATTTACTTTAACGGTGCCGAAGTGCAAGGTCAACGTAAACTAGAGAATTATAGGCCAAAATCTTCCGATGAGGTGGATGCATACATTAGCAGTTGTCTTGATATTATTTATAAAGAAATAGAGCAAGGCACAGAGTATCGAGACTACTGCATTAATGTTCTTAGCGAAAACTTCAGAGCGCTAAGCGCTTTTGGTGAGTTTGACATTGTGATACCTTATGTCAAAAAGGTAGCTAAAATACTTGACTACGAATGGGAGAATATGAAAATGAACTTGTACTTAGCAATAAAAGACGAGAAGATTGCATGCTGTAATAGGATAAAAGATGAACTAAAAGCCTTGATTGATAATTTCACAAAGGATACATTCGAAGCAAGGTTTTCAATGGTTGAGAAATTCTATGCATCGGATGTCGACTTTAAAGATATAAATAATCAACTTGACTATAAAAAAAAGAAAGCTAAGTATGAAGCATTAGCAGTTGAAATGGCAGAAAAGAAACTCTTCACCAAGGATACTCTACAAGTTATCTATAATTGCGAAACCTATCAAGCTCAGCAATTTGGCAGGAAGCTTGCTACTCTGCTGAGCAAAGAAGAGCAAATGAAATTTATAGAAAATTCGTTAGAAGTTCTACCCGAAAATTGCACTAGTATCATTGTTGACTTTATTGCAATGGTAGATGAAGATGTCTTTGCACAAACATTTGATATAGTCAAACAACAAGGACGCTATAATCTTCTTTTTTCTATTGTAGCTATCAGAGATTATAAGTTCCAAGGCAAATATATTGATCTACTATATGACTTAGTACTCACTCATGAGGCAGATATTTCAAACTTTATATACTTCTGGAATTATTCTCCAATAATAACGCTAACGTCCGATGAAGCCGCTGCTTTCCTTTCACGTATATTGAGTTTGCCGAACTCATATGAAACTGTACTACACATGGTATCAATACTATATATAGATGGAAGAAGCAAAGATAATCAGATGTTTGACAAAATATTTGAACAGGAAGTATTTAAGTCTATAGACAGAATACAGGAATTGATGCAGAATCCGCACTATACTCAGGTACTTTGTTCTTTGCTCTCAAATAGCAAGCGAGATCAGCTAGCAAAAAGCGCAATGTCAGGAATTATCAATTATATTATTGAAAATCATAATATTTCAATAACCTACAATGTGGAAGAAATCCTTTCTATCTTGCTTGAGAAATACTTTGATGTAACATGGGATATTTTAGCACAAGCTATGTCCTTAGAGAAAGATGAAGAAGGTAAATTCTACAATCTTTATTGGATACTTGGAAGTATGTCAATATACAATAAATTTCCAAGCTTAATTTTCACAAAAGAACATGAACGAACTTTGCTTGATTGGTGTGCAAAGAATCCAGATGTCAATGCATATCGACTTATGTCAATTGCGCCAATGCTAAATGGTGATAATTTCTCTGACATAGTAATTCAGATTATTAATCTCTATGGTAACAGAAATTTGGTGCTTACTGCACTTAGCGATAAACTCAACTCATTTGCCTCAACAGGTTCTGCTTTACCAATCTATGATTCACGAATCAAACTTGCGGAGACATTAATCAACCATCGATTACCTGAAGTAAGTGCATGGGCAACTTTACAAGTAGAAAAACTGAAACAAGCAAGAGAACAAACGCGCAAATTCGAAGAAGAACTTACAATACCAGGACGTATGCCTTTGATGAATTAGCTTGAATTACTTTATAAAAACATTGTTCAATTGAAGCTACATTTTTTCAAATGCAGCTTCTGGATCTGATTTTACAAGTAAACTATGAAATCATACGATTAAAGAATGATGACAAATATCAGTTAAATTAAAGACGCCCCAAAATTGATATGGACCCTGAAAGTTAGACAAAACAGGGTTCATATCAAATCTGTGTAAATCAAGAATGCTATAAATTTTATTGCTGATATTGTATTTATTATCTGGAAGTTTGTTATTTCTGCATACCCTTATCGTCTTAATCCTGTTCTCGGTTTCTTGCCCAATAGGAGGGTTGCAGCACGGGCACAGCGGCGGGCCCATTGCAGGTTGTCATCGTCCTTGTCCCGCCAGGGGAGATCGCTTTGCGAACCTCCGCCACCACCTACGGCAGATACGGCTGGCGTATCAAGCATACCAACAAAGATAGCTACGGCTATGTCGGTCAGCTCGCTGCTGTTGGCAACCTCCCGATAGTCGAACTCATCGTTGAAGTAGTCAAGTACCCGCTCCGGGATATAGAAACGATGTTCCGTTCCGCCATGGGAAGAAAGCGTGTAGGACACCGAGCCGGAACGATAGTGAGTATAGTCCATATCGGCTGCCGGTCTTTGAACAGGTTCCGGCCGATGGATTTGAGAGGTATTGACCTGAGCGGCAAGTCTCTCGCGGTAGTGGAGCTTTTGCCAGGTACGGGGAAGTTTTGAAATCATCAGGTTACGGGCCACTCCCAGTTCGGAAGCCTTGTATTTGGTATTTCCTTTGAGGATCGCATATCCACGGAGAACATCTTTCTTGTCTTTCCGCTCATATACGGAATAGCCTCTCCGGGCAAGTGCCTTCTTGTATTCTTCCCATGACCACGATGGCATGGTTCTCAATACCTCCATGCACTCTCTGCTTACCTCAGGAATGTTGCGACTTCGGATTTCTTCCGCAGTCTTCCAGCCACGTTTCACTGCAACTCGCTCGGCTGCACGTTGTGCCCGAAGATGGATGTTATGGTCATTGTTGATGTTCCCGTTTTCATCAAAGCGGCAAATTGCGGCATGGAGATGGGGAACTTTCCCTTTGGATTCCATGTGCAGGTAAACCGTGTATTTGCTGTTGGCCAGATTGGTCGGGCTGGAACGGACTTTCCCGTCCTTGCCGGTAATCGTTTGTTTGTCGAACTCTTCGGAAAATTCGTGCCATAGCTTTTGCCAGTCCTCAATGTCATAGAAATTGGTATGCTCAGGCGATGGACTCAACTCTATCCTGATTATGGAATTCTTTATCGGCCGATGCTGGGAAAGGGTCAACTGCATGGAGTTCCATATTCCCATAGCGTCCAGATCAGGGGGCAACAGATTGTCCAATACCCGATATATTTTTTCCGGATGCTTCTTGTGCTTTGATTCGCCAGTAATATAACGAAGGTCATTGATACCGTAAGATATGGCTTTGGCTTTTGCAATCATTTTTCTTCGGATTGAGGGTTGGACGGAATTCTGTTTTTCTCCTTTACGGCTTCCAGGAATTGGCAGACACCTTCGGCAACATTGGAAAGTTCTCCGAGCCAGCCGACCATGAACGGAATCTGATTGAACATTACCATCCGCTGCTTTGTGGACATTCCGTGAAGTGCGGAGGTATATTTTACAAGATCAGACCGGCAATTGTCCAGATTCTGCAGCAGTGCCGCCTCTTCTTTAGTAAGCCTCGCTTTGGGCTTGAAGTTATACGCACATGACAATATGTAGTCGCTTACGGTCATGCCGCATTGTTCGGCCAGTGATTTTATATGGTCTCTCTGGCTGGGAGTGACTTTTGCCCCGACAAAGACGCTTCTTGTTTCTTTCGGGGAAGTTAATGTATTGACAATATCTTCTTTCATTTGAATCGTTGTTATAATGGTTGAAAAGGTGCGAGCTTGCGAGTACCGTACTGGCGAAGGAACTGAGCAGTCAAGAGCGCCAATGTACAACCGTAACGCAGTGAGGTTATACCTTGGCATATCTCGAAACAGTTACCTGTTTATGCTTCCCTGCAAGCCATATCGGATGCGTATAATGAATTGGCACTTGGACAAGGAAATGCAGGATAATATTATCCACTAAAAGAGGGGAGAAAATGAGTATCTCACATGGTGATTTCCTGCCGACTTTGCTTTATTCTAATATATACGCCCCAGCAATAAAGTAAAGTTGTACTCAGTAATGGCATTCCGGATTGAGAATATAATTTTTCCCCTCCTTTATGACCATCTGCTTGTTGCCAAGAAAGGTGGCTACCTTGACTGCCTTGTTGTAGCCGAGCTTTACATTGTGCAATCCGTAAGCTTCCTTCAGACGTTCCAGGTAGTCATCGTAACTACCGATATTGCCATTGGCAAAAGCGGCATCCACTGCAGCACGATGTACAGTCTCCGGAATCTCCCTCTCCGGATCGAACGGTTCTTTGGTTGGTCGCCCGCTCTTCTTCTCTTTGGACAGATATGGTTCTACCAGTTCGGGCAGGACGTCTTCGTTTATGCGGAAAGCGAATGGTTCAAAGTCCCGGTCCCGGATGTGCACGGCTTCGACCACGCTTATGGCTTTGTCCTCTTTGTCCACTTCTACCTGCAGGATGGTTTCCGCCTTGTTGTTGAGTTCCGTGCCGATGTGACCACGTGCATGTTCATCATTCTTGTTCTGATGCAGGACAGTATGGATATGGATTTGTTTGTCGTCCGTCCACTGCATGAATTTCGAGATAACTTCGGTAGATTCACTGGATGAATTGATGTCGTAAAGGAAATCACGGATGCCATCTATAATGACCAGACCCAAATCAGGTGTGGTGCCGATAGCTTCTTCGACTATCAACAGACGCACTTTTGGTGCAAACTTGCGCAGAGACAGCATAATCAGATTTTCCGGCACCTTGTCATCCGGCATTTCCGCCAAACGCAGGATGCGTTTCAGTACCTGTTGACAATGATGGCGTCCCTGCTCCGTGTCGATATACAGAATCTTCCTCTTGTTCTCGGGGAACATGGAACGGTAACGAAGAACAGTGCGGCCACTCAATGCTGATGCGGCAATGGCCGAAACGTTGAAAGTCTTTTTGCTTTTGGCTTTCCCGATGGAAGCGCTGAAATTCCCCAAGGTGCCTATAACAGCATCATCCACCATCAACACCACCGGCGCTTCTTCATAGTTATTCGTGACGCTCACGGCTGCTTCCTCTATATAAACAGCCAGTTCCTCACGTGAAGGTATCGTTTCGTCCGTCTTCTCCATCATTACCAGTTTTTAAGGTTAGGTTTACGGCGATGGGAAGCGAGCATGGCTTCGTTCTCTTCCTCGAAAGTTTGCGGAGCCGGATTCTTTCGGGAGGATTCCAGCCATTTGTCCAGTTCATCCCGGTAAATGTATAGATGTTTCCCTTGCTTGATGACTGGAATATCATCTTTTTTGACCTTGTAATAAAATGTCGATAACGGCATTTTGAGATAGGCGCAAGCTTCCTGCACAGTCATGGGGACGTGCGTGTTTTCTTTGACTTCATGCTGCTTGGACAGTTTTTCCGTCAGCAGATTTTCCATGCTTGCAATCCGGTCGCAAAGTTCGCCGACTACTGCCGGCAAGTCATTGAATGTAAGTTGGTCTGTTTTCATATTATAACTTTTTAATCGTTTAACATGCTGCGAACCAACCCAATGAAGCTTTGCAGAACAATACAGACCGGATTAATTATTTCATCTGCATACGTTTTTTGTTACGACTCATCGTTATCTGTTTCCAAATGGAAGCGATAGTCTCCCTTTTCAGGTACATCAATTGGAATCTGACTTGCTACCTGATCCCGCAAATTAAGCCTGAGATATTCAATACTCGCGTTTTCAAGTTCGTATGGAAATGATTCTTTGATAAAGACGGCTCTTTTCGCCAATGGTACTCTCAATCGTTCACCTACATTCCACGCCAGATGACGAAGTCCCGGTGAACGTAGCGGATTATCAATATTGGAACGAATCGGTTTATAGAGCTTCGGCTGATCACAAGCCATGTACTCAATGTTGGAAATGAGAGTCGCTATAGCCTCTTTGGAGAGATAGGGGGCAGTCTTGATGGTTACATATTCCCGAATCGCATCCATAACCTTTACTTGCCTTTTCAGTTCTTTCTCTTTGAGTTCTTCCAGAATGGAATCATACTTTTCCAAATGAGATTCATTGGAACAATCGGGGACGACAGGCTCTTGATTTGACTGTGGGGATGGAGAATACCCCTGTTCAGAAGAATCCGCCGGTTGTTCGGTAGGCGGTGTTTCGGCAATACAAACAGGTTCTGTGGTGCTCTCTGATTCTATAACAGGGGTAGATTGTTCACCAAAAGAGAAGTGGATGGGATTTTTCGTCAACCAATTGTAGAAAAATTTCTGCAGGACTCCACACAATATGATGGACATCGCCAGTCCGAGAATTACAGGAGTTGTTATGCGCATGATGTTGATGTCATGGCAAAGGGTAAAATAAGTGGCTATGGCCGCAAAAATGATAACGGATAGCGCAAGGATAAAACTTATTTTCTTAGTTCGGATTTGTTCTGTATTTGTCATCTTCTATCACTATTTGGAATTACTGTACGCCAAAGTTATGTGCGTTATTCCAGATACTGATAAATAATGAGTTATAATCATACGATTTTACACAAAAATTACGGATATAGTCCGATTTTTCGCTCAAAATCAAACTATATCCGCTAAAACAGGTGGTCAAAATGCCTGTCAGTCTTTCCGCATCAGTGTGATTTTCTTGCTGGCTTCACGCTTGTTGCTGTCCACTACTTTCATATACCTTTGGGTTGTGGTTATACTTTTGTGAGCCATCATGCTTTGTATGGTACGGATGTCCGTTCCGGCAGCCGCTTGCAGCGTAGCGAATGTTCTACGATAGGAGTGGAATGTAATCTTCTTGGTGATTCCAGCCGAACGGATCCACCCTTTCATGTAGGTCTGGGTCCAGCAGCGCTGTAATCCCTTGAATACCATTCCCCGCTTGTCAGGGCTGTAGCCGATCAGGTCCAGTGCTTCCTCGCTGATGGGGATGATGTCCTCGGAGCGGTTCTTCTTGGTAATGATGTGTACGCACTTGCCACCGGCCGAATAGTCCACGATGTCCTCCCAGCAGAGGGCGAGGATGTCGCTGATGCGTAGACTGGTCATGCACGAGAAGAGCGAGGCCGTCTTCAACACGGGCTTCTTGCAGGGTGTCTCGGCCAGCTTGTAGAGTTCTTCCACTGAAAGATAATCCTTTACTACGTCCTCGGTCTCAATCTTTTCGAGGAAGTCGTTGACGTTGTTGCGGATCAGTCCGTTACGGTAGAGGATTTTCAGAAGTCCCCTGAATGTAGACCAATATCCCGATGCGGAGTTTCGTGTGATGTGTCCGTTACGCTTGAGTTTCTTTGCCGTCAACAGGTATTCACGGAACTTGTTGCAGAGATCAATGTCGAGCTCCTCAAAAGTACATTTCCCATGCACGAAGTTGCTGAAATGGAGATAGACAAATTCCCACTTTGGATCATGTTTACGGAGCTGATTACGGAAATACTCCAGGAAATCAGCCTTGAGTTTGTACTTGTCGAAGAAATCATACCGTTCATTCACTACCGATTCGAACCTGCGGCAACGGATGGCTTCAGCCTTCTCAGCCATTACCTCGTTGAAGTCCTGTTCCCGCTTGTTCTTCGGATTGGCATATATATAGATGCCAAGCGATTCATGACGGATAACTTTCATTGTTTCCTTGTCTCTATACCCAGGATAATAATCCAGATAAAACGACAGCATCCTGTTTTTCAAAGGACGTGTTCTTAATGTTACGGTTTTACAATCGTTCATAATGTTATATTTTTTATGGTTGTTATTAATTCGCTGGCAAATCACTGTAATGTAACCATGCAGACCACCTTCAGTGACGATTAATTTTGGAATAATTTACGGTAGCCTATAATCAGGTCACTTACGGACACCCATAACCCGGTCAAAGTCCACTTTCAGGAAGCGGACGAAGCGCCCGTTCTTCTCTCGGGGAATCTGATGGAACTGTAAAATACCGTACACCGAGTCACGAGAGAGTTTGAATTTTTCCATTGCCTCCTTGACCGTGTAATATTCCGCCTTGCTCTCCTGTTCAGCAGTCTTGGAAAGATCGAAGTGGAGTTTGGAGTAGAATATCTGCCCGTGTTCTTTCTTTGAGGGAATGTTGTTACGGTAGACGTGCGAACGGATGGCGACACGTGTCATGCCGTATTTCTCCTGAATATCTTCGGGAGTGTACCATTCAGTCAGGTCGGAGTCCACCTCATATTTTGCAAAGGCAGCATCAATATGTTTCTTGCTGTAATAGTTGAACTGGCGGATTCTCACTTTCGGGACCTTGTGCTGTCGTGTATAAGTCCATACCCATTTGGCATTGACCTTATATTTCTGTGCAATCTCCTCAGCGGTGTAATACTCGGTGATGTCAAAGTCCTCTTTGGGCATAATACGTTCGTAAGGCTTGGTCTTCATCATCAGCTCGATGTCCGCACGGCGGATGAGCGACTTCTTCCCGCTCAGCCGGGATGCCCGCAGTTTGGATTCCTTGACTAGTTTATAGATGTATTGCCGGGTAACACCCATCAGCTTTGCGGCTTGGGCAAAAGAGAAGAAATCCTGCCCCTCGGCTGCTTGTCGAGGTTGCAATAATTCCTGTGATCGCTTCAACTGTCGCTTACGTTCCCTGATGCGCTCCTTGTAGCCAAGATTGGAACACTGATGGCTACAATAACAGGTTGTTGTCTTTTGAGCTATAAATGGCTTTCCGCACCATTGACAAATCTTTCTTATTTCCATATTTTCCTCCTTTACATTGGGGATAATTTCTCCTTATTTCTCCCGAATTTTGTCAACACATGTAAACCATTGTCAACACACGTCAACTAATGCGTCACTGTGACATTTGGGTAAACCGTGAATTTCTGTCACGGTAGAAATATGTATGAAAAATATGGATAAAAACCGTTACTTCCAAATATGGTCTGGAAAGTATATAAAAACAAAAGTCGCTGATATACAGCGACTTTGTTCTAAATGGTTATGGTTGGTTATGGCTGTTTACAAGCCGTCATTTGCCGATGCAAAAGTTTTGAAATATATTTTGCAATGTTTCTTCCGAGGTTATACCTCCTTCTGCAACAATCTCACTTAGTTCGTGGATACATTGTCTTAAATCCTCACTTACCAAATCTCCTGATAATTCCAATTGCAATCCTTCCTGTACTCTATGAATAGAATCCAATGCTCGTGTTAATGCTTCGTAATGGCGTACATTTGTAATGATAATATCGTTTTGGTTGACTTCCGGTAAGGCAGCTGCCTGTACTAACTTCTTTTCCAGAATCGTTATATTTTCCCTTTTCTTTGCTGAGATAAATAGTTTTTCCACTTTCATGTCAGCAAATATGGCTGACAACTCTTCTTTTTGTGTTGCTAGTAACAGATCTGACTTATTAAATAAAATAATCATCTTTTTCCCTTCGCAGTGTGGAAGAATGTCAGCTTTTAATTCTTCGAACCGCCTTTGGGCATCTGTAGAGTCTATCATCCATAAAATGACATATGCTTGGTCCATCTTTTGGAAAGTACGTTCTATCCCTAGATTTTCTATTGTATCGTTCGTTTGGCGGATTCCAGCTGTATCAATAAATCGGAATGTGACACCTTGTAAATTGATTGTATCCTCTATTACGTCACGGGTCGTTCCATGGATATCACTGACAATGGCTTTTTCTTCATTCAGCAACGCATTCAGTAAGGTAGATTTTCCGGCATTCGTTTCTCCGATAATTGCTACAGGAATGCCATTCTTGATTGCGTTTCCTACACTGAAAGAATGAGCTAGCCGGGCAATAACTTGTTCGATATGGGTAGCTAGACTGCTCAGTTCGTCACGATTGGCGAATTCTAGTTCTTCATGATCACTGAAATCCAGTTCTAATTCCATTAACGAAGTGAAATGAAGTAATTGGTTACGCAGGTTAGAAAGTTCTTTACTGAATCCTCCGCGCATCTGGCTCATGGCTAGGCGATGGGTGGAGGCAGACGATGAGGCTATCAGATCGGCAACAGCTTCGGCTTGGCTCAAGTCCATTTTTCCGTTTAGAAAAGCACGTTGGGTGTATTCACCTGGTAGAGCGGCACGACATCCATTATAGATCAGGAGTTGTATAACTTGCTGCAGGATATAAGATGAACCGTGACACATGATTTCCGTACTGTCTTCACCGGTATAAGAATGGGGGGCGCGGAACAAGGAAATTAAAACTTCGTCAATTACTTCTTCTGCAGAAGAAGTAATTGACGAAGTTTTTTGTAACGTTTCACTTTTTTCTTGCGGAATTTCACTCGTTTGTTGGAAAAGTGTATTATTAATTTTTCGCTTTGGGGAACAAATCTTTCCGAAAGTAAGAGTATATGGTGCTCGTTCTGTCAGTGGCTTGCCTGTGGCGGGTGTAAATATGCGTGACGTTATTTCAATCGCTTTTGGGCCAGATACACGAATTATTCCGATGGCTCCTCCCTGGGCGGTGGCAATGGCACAGATTGTATCTTGGTTTATCATTTTCATTTGGTTAATAATATAATGTTTTAGCTACAATGGCTGTTACTTCTTCTAAATAACGGCGGTCTGTTTCATCAAAAAAGTTTAATAGATTACTGTCAATATCCAATACTCCCTTTACTTGTCCATTAGCAAGAATAGGAACAACAATTTCGGAGCGGGAAAGAGAACTGCAGGCTATATGTCCGGGGAATTGTTCTACATTGGGCACTATCAAGGTTCGAGCTTCTGCCCATGAGGTTCCACATACTCCCTTTCCTTTATGGATGCGATAACAGGCGGTGCTTCCCTGAAAAGGTCCTAAAATAAGTTGGTCGTCTTTAACCAGATAGAAACCTACCCAAAAAAAGCCGAAGGCTTCCCGAAGAGCAGCAGCAGTATTGGCCAAAACACTTATTTCTTCTTTTTCATCTGATATTAAAAGTTCAAACTGAGGGAGGAAAAGACGGTAACGTTCTACTTTATTACTAGTTGTTTGTTTGAAACTGGTTTCCATATTTTTATTTGTTTTATGAGGGGACATCTTGTTGTTTTTTTACAAAAAATGGTCTTCTATGAAGCGATGTCCCCTGTTAGGTAAAAAGAGTTGGCTTATTCTGTAAAAAATCTGTTTATGCCAATCTTCTTCTGGATAATAATAAGAATAAGTCTTGATAGATGATCCGGTGAATCTTATCCATATTATATAGACAACTAAATTGGGAATTATATTCTTTCCAAGACTTTTTCTATCAAACCATCAATAGAGTTTTTATAGCCGGTATTGGCTTCCTTTATTAGTCGGTTGGCAATCACCATACATACAGTCATGGCTTTGTGTCCCATCAGGCGTGCTAATCCGGCAAGGGCGGAACTTTCCATTTCAAAGTTAGTGATGCGATAGTCATTGTATTCAAATTTCTCAATCTTTTCATTCTGTTTAGGATCGGCCAATGGGATACGGAGTTCTCGTCCTTGCGGACCAAAGAAACCTCCTGCGGCGATAGTTACGCCACGGACCATATCATTTTGCGCAATGCGGTCTATTAATTCCCGGTCGGCATCAATAACGTATGGGTGGGCGATGCATACATTACCTTCCCACCCCATGTAATCTATAAAAGCTTGTTCTAATTTCAGATCGCAAACCTCATTGCGTCCGGCGTAGAAATTAAGCAGTCCGTCAAAACCGATAGACTTTTCAGAACAAACATAGGTACCAACAGGAGTATAAGGCTGTAATCCGCCACATGTACCGATACGTACTAATTCCAATTGGCGCAAGTGGTCTTTTTCATAACGGGTATTGAAATCAATATTGGCCAAAGCATCTAATTCATTCATCACAATGTCTATATTGTCACAACCTATACCGGTGGAAACTACGGTGAGACGTTTTCCTTTATAAGTACCGGTAATGGTCTTGAACTCACGGCTTTCTATTTCACATTCTTTAGTATCGAAATGAGAAGCTACTAATGCTACACGCCCGGGGTCACCTACTAGAATTATTTTATTTGCCAACTGTTCAGGTTTGATATGAAGGTGGAAGATAGAGCCGTCGGGATTGATAATCAACTCAGATTCTGCATAATATTTTTTCATAATCTTTATTTTTGTGGTTAATGGCCAGTATAATTAATGTTATATTTCTTGTCTTTTTAATGAGTATGCAAACAGATTATTTCCTGGATGTAGATGTCACGGATTTATAAACTTTCATTGATATTAGCATTATCAAGAGAAAAGCAGTTCCATTCGCATCCAAGAAAAATATATTAATCGTTGAATACTAGTTTTATTTACTTAATGGCTCATTTCCGAAAGTTGTTTCGGGTTTTGCAATATTTTCACGCATGGAGGTATCTGCTTGTATATTCTTCATGCGGTAATAGTCCATAATACCTAGGTTGCCACTACGGAATGCTTCCGCCATGGCCTTGGGCACTTCGGCTTCTGCCTGAATTACATTCGCGCGTGCCTCTTCTGCTTTGGCTTTCATTTCCTGTTCCAAGGCGACGGCCATTGCACGGCGTTCTTCTGCTTTGGCTTGTGCAATATTCTTGTCGGCATTGGCCTGGTCTATTTGTAAAGCAGCTCCAATATTTCTGCCTATATCAATATCAGCTATATCAATAGACAGGATTTCGAAAGCCGTACCGGCATCTAAGCCCTTGCGGAGTACTAATTTAGAGATAGAATCAGGATTTTCCAATACGGATTTGTGATTTTCGGACGATCCGATAGAGGACACGATACCTTCACCAACACGTGCTAGAATCGTGTCTTCTCCGGCACCTCCTACTAATTGGCGGATATTGGCGCGTACGGTGACACGAGCTTTAGCTATAAGCTGTATGCCGTCTTTGGCTACAGCGGTAACGGGAGGGGTGTCAATAACCTTAGGGTTCACTGACATTTGCACGGCTTCGAATACGTCACGACCGGCTAGGTCAATACCAGTTGCCATTTGGAAAGACAGTTCGATATTGGCTTTGGACGCGGATACTAGTGCGTGCACTACTTTTTCCACATGCCCGCCTGCCATATAATGAGCTTCCAATTCATCTCGGGTTATGTTGCTTAAGCCGGCTTTGTGTGCTTCAATCATTGCCGGGACAATGACATAAGGAGGGACATTACGGATGCGCATTAAGAATAATTGCACCAATGAGATGCGTACCCCCGAAACTTTGGCAGACAGCCAGAGGAAAAATGGCACATAATGAAAGAATAGTACCACGAAAATAATTCCACCTCCTATAAGGATGAAAGGAAGATAGTTGGGTTCGATCATAATAATCAGTTGTTTAAAAGTAAATATTTATATTTGAACAGCTCAATATCAAGTTTTTGCTGTTTTCACTATTGTCTAAAATATGCTTGAATGAGAATGTCAATCAAGAAACCTGATAAATTCGTATTTGTAAGTCATTTCCCTATCATTGGTTGAATTTGCGTACAATCACCGTTCCTTCAACCATTCTTTCTACATAAATGGGAGTATTCTCATCAATCAAACCATCGGCAGAGCGCACTTCGATGATGTGTCCGTTAAAGTTTGCATTGCCTATCAGTGCAAGGCGGGTTATTGCTATGCCTTTGTCTCCGATGCGGATATGGGTTCCTTTTAGGGGATCGATTTTATAATCCAGTGTTTTCTTCAAAGAAAGCTTGTCCATGGTTTTTGAGTGCATAAACCAAACGATAATGGCTATGCAACTTAGGACGGATGCTATCAAAGTAATGAATCCTGCTATCGGTCCTAATGTGTCGAAAGCGTAATAGTTGGCATATAGCAGGCAGATGGCTGATGCTATTCCGGCTATACTGATGCCGGGAATAAGGAAAACCTCTACAATAAAGAGAAGTAGTCCTGCCAAGATGAGCGATACGATAATAAATACTTCCATAAATATCTTTGTATTAGTGTTTCAACTTCTTTATTTCTTCGTTGCGGACACTGATATCCAGTTGGGCCATTTCTTTCAGAAGTTGTTCAGTACGTTTTTCCAATTCCAAAATGGCGGGTGTCAGATTCTTCTTTCGTGCACTGTTCCCTTGGGCATATTGTTCGCGCTTGTCATCCAGATTTTTCTTCAGGTTGTTATAATCCTTCTGCTTTTGTATTCTTTGCTGATAAAGTTTGCGTGCTTCGGCAGAGCGGAAGTCGTTCAATGTGTGGTAAACGGCAGAATCATCTATTATCAAGGTGAAGTCTTTTTGTTGTTCTCCGGATTCTTTGGCATACATTATAGCTGCCAGGCGTTGCTTGCCGGTTCGTACTTTCTCTTCATCTTTCCAAGTGGTACGGATAGAGCGCAGGCTGGCTGCATTTATGATGATCTGTTCGTCTGTACTTTCATAATTGTATACTTCTTTTGAAGAGTTCGGCACAAACACATAGATACAGACTTTGTTATCAGGCTGATAGCGGTCTGAAGCAAACCAGCCGATATTGTTGAATTCATCAATGGCATACATATAGTCATTGGCGGGAGAGTTGAATGGCATTCCTATATTATCGGGACGAAGATAATTGCTATTTTCCGAATCATAGCGAGTTACAAAAATATCGTATCCTCCCAAAGAGCCTTCTCCATCCGATGCATAATACAAGGTAATGCCATCTGACATTAAGAAGGGATAGTTTACATTTCCCTGTTCATTAAGGGACGTGAGGGATTCGGGCTCGCTCCAGCCGTCCAACAGACGGATACGGGAGTACAGTTGCATTTTGCCGTCTGTGCTTTGGTTTCCGTAGAGTACTTTATTGCCCATTTCGGTCTGATAGACAGTCCCGGATATGGCAGGATCGTGATAGAGTGCCCCCGATTCTCTACTGATTTTATATGCTTTTAGAAAATCATTTTTATCGACTACAAAGCTGTCTATTACAGTAATGTTTTCCACTCCTTTTATCATACGGGCTGCTTGCTTTATTTGTTCCAGCTCTGCTTCAGCCATTTCGGTAGGGCGTTTTTTCTTTTCCAACCATTCTATGTGTTGTTCGTAGTTATCTACGGCATCGTCAAACCGATAGATGTCATAATATAGTTTTCCTAAGTAGCGGTATGCGTCAATGACTTTGCGGGCGGCGCTTTTTTCAAGGTAGGGCTGTGCTTCTTTTTTTTCTCCTGTTTCATAACAACATGCGCCATACCAATAATTATAATTGGCGTTAGAAGGGGCTTGCTTTACCAGCTTTTGGAAAGCAGGTTTGGCTTGTTCAAATTCTCCGTTCAGGAAAAGTTGTTTGGCTTGCGCCAAGCTTTGTGCCGCAGCATTGCCTGCGCAGCATAAAGTAAATAAACCAATGATATATTTTTTGTACATAGTTAGTTTATAATCCGTATTATTTAGATTCAAAAATACAAATATTAATTGGATTTCTCATGCTTTACATAATTCTATTTTGTTAAATCTTCCATAAATCATTCTTTTCATGTACTTTTGTGCCCTATTTTTAAAGAAGATGTATGGCACAATTTACGGAAGACGAGAAAATAATGCGAAGGTTGGAGCAACGCTTTAACAAGGGGGTGGTAAAGTATCGCTTGATTGAGGATGGTGATAAAATTTTGATAGGTCTTTCTGGTGGGAAGGATTCTTTGGCTCTGTTGGAGCTATTGGCAAGGCGTTCACGTATTTTGAAACCGAAATTTACAGTGATAGCTGTGCATGTAGGCATGACAAATATTCCTTATCAATCTGATTTGGAATATCTGAAAGGCTACTCAGAGGATTTAGGGGTGCCGTTTGTGCATTATGAAACTTTTTTTGATCCGAGTACCGACACTCGGAAGTCTCCTTGTTTCCTTTGTTCTTGGAATCGGAGAAAAGCTTTGTTCACGGTGGCAAAGGAGCAGGGGTGCAATAAGATTGCTTTAGGGCATCATATGGATGATATCTTGGAAACTTTGTTGATGAATATTACTTTTCAGGGAGCGTTCAGTACAATGCCTCCTAAATTAGTGATGCGTAAATTTGAGATGACAATTATTCGTCCGATGTGCTTGGTACATGAAGCGGATTTAATTGAAATGGCACGTATCCGCGGTTTTCGTAAACAGATCAAAGATTGTCCTTATGAAAGTTTGTCGAATCGTTCAAATATGAAAGAGGTTTTATATTCTCTAGAAAAAATGAATCCTGAAGCACGGTATAGTTTGTGGAAATGCATGACAAATATTCAGGAAGAATTGTTGCCTGGGATGAATGAACACGATTTATAGTGAATATGGTTGTTTTGTTATTAGGGAATATAACGAAACTGCTTATAGTTAGTTGTTTGTACTTGTGTGCAGCTTAACCAACTATCAATATTATTAATGTATTTAGATGAGGAAGAATGTTATAAAGTTATCCTTCCTGTTGTTTATTGTGCCGGATACAAGGTGATGTACATGTCTGGTTTGTTGGGGAAAGTGTAGAAATATTCTACAATGAAAATGTGGATCTTTTTCTTTGAAAATAGCTTATTCTTAATGTATTTAATTGATAATCAAAGCCAGTCTTGTTTTGGCATAGGCTTTGTTTTCTCTTTGTCATAAGAATAACCATTTAAATATATTAGGATATGAGAAAGTTTTTTGTTGTGTTAGTATGGGTAATGGGATTAGGACTTGCAGCGTTGTTTGCAAAAGATATAGTACGTGGAGTGAAGAATGTGATTGCGATAAATCATTTTACCCCTGTTGAGGTGAATAATGCTCCAACAGGATGGCATCAAGACTTGTGTTGTTATCTTAATTAATTTGCCGTCATAGAGATTTTGTTCATAATTGAAATTGGAAACAACTGTTTTTTATGGCAGCTGTTTCCAATTTATTTGTATTCAGTTGTCCTTATACTCTTTTCGCCAAGTGATTTTTGTACACTAGCCTAGGACAAATGTAAAATAGTAAAGGGGATTGGATGAATAGTTATTAATGAATGTTTTTAATGTCATCCTGTACTATCTGATCCATTTCTTTCATTAGTTTTTTGGGATTCTTTTTAGGGGAGAATCCTTTATCTTTTTCTTCATGCAAAAGATCTGTTTCAGTTATGTTCTCACTCCAGTCTTCGAACATATTTGTTGCCGGTTGTCCTGATAATGTTACATTCTCTTCTGCAATAGGGACATTTCTCTCAATAATTTTTTCCATAATCTAATCTATTTATTGTTTCCTAGATGACAAATACGGGTAGAAATGGTTTAATGATTTAATAAAGTTTGAAGTTTGTGATAAATAGAAAGTTCTTGAACAAGCTAGCAAGACTTGATTTGCGGGCAATGTTTTATTTCTTTTTTTAAATGACTTTGCCTTGTAAAGAGTGCTTCTCTGTCCTTTCAATTGAAAAACAAGTTTTTAAAAAGCGGTTTTTTCGGTCTGTTTGAGGTTCATCTGCAAAATCGTGGGGAAGGACTTTGGTTCTTGAAGGATTGTTTTGTTCTCTGATAGCTTTCAGAAATGTTCTTGACGTATCAGTTTTTCTCTTGAGGAAGTTCAGATGTTTATGCCCTCATGCCCTCACTGTCTGTATAACAGACTAATTATAAACAACTTATATGCATATAGTAAAAATATTTGTTCTCACTTATGCTCTCATAGCGTTCTAAAATATGTTTTCGTGTAACATGCTTGTCCTCAGTTATATAAATATATTGTGGGCTATTTCAGGCTTGATAGGGAGTAGGGTGTTTTTAGGCTTTTTTCTCGCAAGAAGTGTGCATAAGGGGGGGGGATTTCCATAGAATGACGGTTTACAAAGTTCCGGTAACGGTAAAAAAGATCAAGACGTTTTTAAAAAAGATAACCGCCTTTTAAAAAAAGACAAGGGCGTTTTTTAAAAACCTCTTGATCTTTTTAAAAAACGCCCTTGTCTTTGATATGGAATTTTATTTTGGACATATAATTATACATACGTCCGCACAAGTCTGTACGTATGTATAACTACTTTTTTTTGGGGGGGCTAACAAGGATAAAATAAAAAAGGCTATCTTCCCAGACAGCCAATCTTTTGTTAACCTTAAATCTAATACTATGAAAAACACAGTGCAAATATACGAATTTCTGAGATGGATCCAAATTCTTAGAAAGAAAAAAAGCTTGTTATAACATGGTTTAGCAAATGAACTTTTTTCTTAACAAATAGCAGATTGAAAGAGTGGAATTGGTTGCTTTTTTGTTCAACGGAAATAAAACATGCTTGTTGCGGCAATAACTCATTGTATTATTCTTAATTCGATTATTTCCATTATCTTTGCACTCCCAAAATGCTTGTTGATATGCAGTTGTTAAAAGCATAATGGATATTATAGGCAGATTGTTTCCAGATAAAAAATAGATTAGAATATATGTTGTCTCATGGTATTTATTCAGTAATTTTGCTGATTTTTTCAAATGTCTTTATGACGTTTGCTTGGTATGGTCATTTAAAAATGCGACAAGAGTTCAGTTGGTTTGCAGCCCTTCCGTTGATTGGTGTGATTGCATTTAGTTGGGCAATTGCTTTTTTTGAATATTGTCTTCAGGTTCCTGCCAATCGTCTTGGGTTTAAAGATAGTGGAGGACCGTTTGATATTATGCAACTCAAGGTGATTCAAGAAGTCATCACATTGGCTGTATTTACATTATTTTCTGTTTGGGCATTTAAAACAGAACTGAAGTGGAACCATTTAGCGGCTTTTCTCTGTTTGGTCCTTGCCGTTTATTTTGTCTTTAAGAAGTAATGAGTTTTGGTTAATAATTGCTGAATCCTTTTTGATAAGCAAAGTGTCTTGTTTGGGCAATGAATCTTGTTCAGATACTTTGCTGATTCTAGGAAACAAGATGGAATCCTGTCGGGTTGGTACGTAACTTTGATAGATTTTCCAACCTTTGGCACGATTACGATTACGTCGGATGGCACGTCCTCGTTTGGTTAAAGATTCATACAGGAATTTGTCGGCATCCAGTCCTCCTATTAATGGGTTATTACTGGGAGTTACCGTTTGATCCATGCCGGCAGGTAATATTACATAGCCGTTTCGCAAACCGGGAATCAGTTTGATATTTAGTTTCCATGATATTGTCAGAGAGTCTTTTCTTTTCAAGAAAATGGGATCATTAACCGGATCTTCATGCCATGTGGTGTAAGGAGTGTAGGGAGTAAGACGCACAAAGTTAGGGCGTACCCATTTGGTTGTGTCGCCGAAGTTTTTAGGCAAGTCTTTCAGAAACTTCATCCACGGTTTGTCTTCGGACATGATTGGAGTACCTTTTATATTGTCTTTGTCCGATTGAAAGTCGAAATGGATAGACTTTACGGCTTCTGTGTTGATTTTTAGTTCTCCATCTCCATTCAATAGCTCCTGTAAACGAATCGAGTCCTGTTTGTTCCATTGTGCTTGTGCTGTCAGTATACTGATAGTGCAGAATAATATGCTAAAATTTACCCTTTGGGTCATTCGTTTTTTCTTTATGGTTATAATTGGTAACAAAAGTAATCTGGAGTGGGTTTAATGCTGGTTAAATTTGAGTTATTAATTGTTTATAATGTGAATACTTTAAATTTTATTTGGTTAATAAAAGGATTCGTTTACACCTCTTTTGTTGTCATGGAGCACACTTCATATAGACATTTAGATAGTTACTTCAATATTTGGTAATCAAGTTTTGTATTTTATTTTCAGATATAGTGACAGGGTTCATATTCATGGTATGTATTTCAATTGATGTCAGTACATTGGTCAGATAGGCGATATAGGTCTATATGGATTTATGGGGTCCATTCTGTCTGTGTGATTTATTTTCGGTATAGAATAAAAATAGCCCGTTAATTTTTAATAACGGGCTAAATTAGTGAAAATGATAATATTTATTTGGAGGAGAGTTGTGCATGCATGGAAGCAGCTGCTTTACGTCCGTCACCCATTGCAAGGATAACTGTAGCTCCACCACGCACAATATCGCCACCGGCATAAATAGTCGGGATTGACGATTGCATATTTTCATTTACGGCAATTGTTCCTTTGCGTCCCAATTCCAATCCCGGGATGGAACTGGGAACAATCGGGTTAGGGGAGACGCCTACGCTGACTATCGCCATATCAATGTCAATGGTTTCTGTTGCTCCTGGAATAGCTATCGGACTGCGACGGCCGGAAGCATCTGGTTCGCCTAATTCCATTTTCTGTAAAACGACTTGTTTCACACGCCCCTTTTCATCGGCAATATATTCTATGGGGTTATGCAGAGTCAGGAATTCCACACCTTCTTCTTTAGCATGTTTCACTTCCTCCAGGCGAGCAGGCATTTCTTCTTCCGAACGGCGGTAAATAATCATTGCGCGTTCTGCTCCCAAGCGGCGTGCTGTGCGGACAGAGTCCATAGCTGTGTTACCACCGCCGATTACTGCTACACGTTTGCCGAATGTTACAGGAGTATCCGAATCCTCACTGGCTGCATCCATTAGATTTACACGAGTCAGATATTCGTTGGAAGACATGATATTGATAGAATTTTCACCCGGGATATTCATGAAGTTGGGAAGCCCGGCACCTGATGCTACAAATAGACCTTTGAAATCTTCTGCTTCCAAGTCTTCCACACTGATTGTCTTTCCTACGATGCAGTCCTTCATGAATTTGACACCCATCTTGGATAAATTGTCAATTTCTACATCTACGATTTTATTGGGTAGGCGGAATTCGGGAATCCCATATTTTAATACACCCCCTATTTCATGTAAAGCTTCGAATACAGTGACATCGTATCCCTGTTTAGCCATATCTCCAGCAAATGAGAGTCCGGCGGGACCTGAACCGATAACTGCCACTTTTATGTTGTTCTTTTGCGCTACTTCCGGTACGGATATTTGACCGCTTTCACGTTCGTAATCAGCAGCAAAACGTTCCAAATAGCCTATGGCAACGGCTTCGTGTCCGGCTTTCAGATGAGTGCATTGTGATTCACACTGTTTTTCTTGAGGACATACACGCCCGCAGACAGCAGGTAATGCACTGGTTGCTTTTAAGGTTTTGGCAGCTTCAAGGAATTCACCGCGTTCTATATTTTTGATGAATTTCGGGATATTGATTCCTACGGGGCATCCGTTCATACAAGTAGGGTTGGGGCAGTCCAAACAACGTTTTGCTTCCGTTACAGCTTGCTCTTCATTCAAACCTAGATTGACTTCTTCCTTACGGCTATGTGAACGGTATTCTGCATCCAGTTCGTTCATTTTTACACGGGGGATAGCCATTCGTTCTTTAGGCTTCATGGCTTTACGTAAGCTTGCACGCCATTCGGCATCCCGGCCGTCCAGTTCTTTAGTCGCTTCACAAGTCGTCGGCTTTTCGGTGTCTAGTTTGTGAATTTCTTCTTTTTCTATATCTTTGAAAGCTCCCATGCGTTTCAACATTTCGTCAAAATCTACTTGATGGCCGTCGAATTCCGGGCCGTCAACACAAACAAAACGTGTTTTGCCTCCTACAGTGATACGGCAGGCACCACACATACCGGTTCCATCCACCATAATGGTGTTCAGAGAAACGTCTGTGGGAATTTCATATTTTTTAGTCAGCAGGCAAACGAATTTCATCATGATGGCAGGACCGATGGCGAAACATTTGTTTACCGTTTCACGTTTGATTACTTCCTCCACGCCTTCAGTCACTAATCCTTTGCGCCCGTATGAGCCGTCGTCTGTCATAATGATTACTTCATCAGAGCTTTCACGCATTTCTTTCTCAAGGATAATTAATTCTTTGGTACGTCCGGCCAATACGGTAATTACGCGGTTGCCGGCAGCTTTCAAAGCCTGTACGATAGGAAGCATCGGAGCAACGCCTACTCCTCCTCCGGCACAGACTACAGTTCCGAAATTTTCAATGTGGGTGGCTTTACCCAGCGGACCAACAACATCTGTAATATAATCTCCTTCGTTCAATTCACAAAGTCGTGTAGAAGAAAGACCAACTTCCTGTACTACCAGTGTGATGGTACCTTTTACGGGATCGGCACCGGCGATAGTAAGTGGCATACGTTCTCCTTTTTCACCGACACGGACAATTACGAAATGTCCGGCCTTACGTGACTTGGCAATCAGAGGTGCCTCTATGACCAATTTAAAGACCTTTTCCGAGAAATGTTCTTTTGAAATAATCTTATTCATTTTGCTATACTATAAGTTCGTTGTTTTTCTGAGTTGATTGTCAAATTGATAATTTATGCAAAGGTAGGATTATATTTTTTAAAGACAAAAGAAAAGCCGCCCTTTTGTGAGGGGCGGCTGATCCTATCATGATAAATCCGTTTTTGATTTTGTTGCAGTTTGTTCTTGATGTGAAAAAGAGATTATTTCTTTGTTCTGATTTTATATCCTATCATTCCATAATATAGGATGAAAAGGAAACAGGGAACACAGATCCAGTAGGAGGTCTGGAAGCTAGTTGCATCTTGAACCACACCGCGCACCCATGGCATAACCGCTCCACCAGCAATAGCCATGGTTAGCAATGAAGAGCCGGCTTTGGTGAATTTGCCGAGATCCGCCATTGCGAGAGGCCATAATGCGGGCCACATTAATGAGCATCCTAATGCCATAAAGAATATGCAATAGATTGAAATTTCAGCCGGCATGGTTGCTACTAATGCAGAACCAATGATGGCTATGATGGCACATATTTTCATTGCGGTAGCCTGGCTCAGATATTTAGGGATTAAGGTTGCGCCGCAAATGTATCCTACTACCATACCGATGGAAGGGATAAATCCGTAATTGTCACCCGGCAGCTCCAATGCTTTGGCATATCCGGTTGCAGTTGCCAAGGCTATGGTTTCCACACCTACATAAAGGAAAAGAGCAAGTACTCCTAATAGCAAGTGAGGAAATTGCATGATGGAAGTTTTACCTTCTGCATACGGACAGGCAACCGCTTCTTCCGCATCTGTGGCGGCATCCTCTCCGGCAGCTTTTACTTCAGGCAGTGGAGCCATTAAGGCAATAATGCCTAATACAACGAAAATACCGACAATAATACCAAATGGCTGGAACAAATCTTCCATTTTTATTTGGTCTATGGTTTTGCCGATTACTAAGGTAATAAAAAGAGTAGTAGCAGGCCAAGCCAGTTTGTTGCAAATACCCATGATGGAAATACGTTTTGCGGCAGACTCTATAGGGCCAAGAATAGTTACATATGGATTTACTGACGCTTGGAGTACTGCATTGGCGGCACCACAGATGAATGAGGCGAAAAGAAACCATACAATAGATTCTGTTGCGGCTGCTTGGATGAATAATCCGAAAGCGATCGCGAAAATGATGAATGAAAGAGCCATTGTTTTTTTGTAACCGATGGCTTCAATGCATTTGGTGGCCGGTATACCAAAAATTAGGAATGGAACAAACGTGGCGGCAAGCAGGAGATTGGATTCTGAAGCCGACATTTCCATTGACCGTTCTAATACCGGCATTAGGAAAGAGTTAATGCCCAATGCAAAACCAATTGCAAAAAACATCATGCCTACAAAGGCAAGAGGTACCATGAAATTTTTCTGTGAAGTATTCATAATAATAGGTTAAATGGTTAGTAATCAGGTTGAAATAATAAAAAAAGAATGTCATTCTGCATACAAGACAGAATCTGTCGGGAAAGATCGGATTCTGAATAATACTCAGAATGACATTCAATATATGTAATTAGCTGTTATTAGTCAATCATCTCGAATCCGCAATAAGGAACTAATGCTTTAGGGATACGGATACCTTCCGGAGTCTGATTATTTTCTAATAAGGCTGCAACAATACGCGGCAAAGCCAGTGCGGAACCGTTCAAAGTATGGCATAATTCTGTTTTCTTTTCGGCAGAACGGTAACGGCATTTCAGGCGATTAGCCTGATACGTATCGAAATTGGATACAGAACTTACTTCCAGCCAACGCTGTTGTGCTTCCGAATACACCTCAAAGTCAAAGCAAAGTGCAGCTGTAAAACTCATATCACCACCGCAAAGGCGGAGAATGCGATAGGGGAGTTCTAATTTCTTCAACAGGCCTTCTACATGGTCCAACATTTCCTGATGTGACTGTTTGGAATGTTCGGGTTTGTCAATGCGTACCAATTCTACTTTTGAGAATTCGTGCAAACGGTTCAACCCACGTACGTCTTTGCCGTAAGATCCGGCTTCACGACGGAAACATTGAGTATATGCGCAATTCTTGATAGGCAATTGTTTTTCGTCCAAAATCACGTCACGATAGATATTGGTTACAGGAACTTCTGCGGTTGGAATCAAGTACAAATCATCTACTTCACAATGATACATTTGTCCTTCTTTGTCGGGAAGTTGTCCTGTTCCGTAGCCCGATGCGGTGTTTACTACCGTCGGTGGCATGATTTCTTCGTAACCGGAAGCGCGGGCTTCATCCAGGAAGAAATTGATTAATGCGCGTTGAAGACGTGCCCCTTTACCTTTATATACAGGAAAACCTGCCCCTGTGATTTTCACGCCCAAGTCAAAATCTATCAAGTCGTATTTTTGGGCAAGTTCCCAATGGGGAAGCGCATTCTTGGGGAGTTCGGTTTCCATACCGCCCATTTTTTCCACCACATTGTCTTCAGCGCTTACACCTTCGGGCACACTGTCATAAGGAACATTGGGAATGGTGTAAAGCAGGTTGGTCATGTCTTCCTGTGCTTTGTCCATTTCTGCTTGTAAAGCTTTGCTGGTTTCTTTGATTTCGGCTACACGTGCTTTAGCTGTTTCAGCATCTTCTTTCTTCCCTTCTTTCATCAGTTGCCCGATAGATTTGGAGAGCGAGTTCACTTCTGCCAGGTTTTTATCTAATTGATTCTGCGTGCTACGTCTTTTGTCATTGAATGCAAGCACTTGTTCTATCGTTGCTTTTGCATCTTTAAAATGCTTCTTTTCCAGTCCGCGGATTACCTCTTCCGTATTCTCTGTAATTTGTTTAATGGTAAGCATATCTTTTCAGTCTTTTTGATATTTCTTGAATTAATGGACAAAGATAGATAAAAAAATGGTAAGGTGTATGAGTTATTCGTTACTTTTGCATCCGGATTAGAAAATGAAAAGTAAGAAAGATGAATTATCTTGAGATAGCGGGCGCTTTAATCGGTCTGCTTTATTTATGGTTTGAATATAGGGCGAGCATTTGGTTGTGGCCGGTCAGTGTCATTATGCCTGCCATTTATATAGTTGTTTATTATCAAGTGGGTCTGTATGCCGATTCTGTTATCAGTATCTATTATTTGTTGGCTGGAATTTATGGTTGGTGGATGTGGTTGCGCCATACGCCGGATAAAGGGGAGAAGCCTGTTTCCGGCACACCGTCTAAGCTGCTGTTGCCTATGTTTGTTGTGCTGCTTGTGGTGTTTGTGCTGATAGGGATTATTCTCGAAACTTGTACAGATAGTACGGTGCCCTGGTGGGATAGTTTTACAACAGCACTTAGTATTATTGCCATGTGGATGCTTGCACATAAATATGTGGAACAATGGTTGGCATGGCTGGTTGTTGATGCTGTTTCTTGTGGTATCTATATTTACAAAGATTTATATTTCACTTCTTTTTTGTATGGACTTTATGCGGTAATCGCTTGTTTCGGTTATTTGAAGTGGAAACAATTAATGAATTTATCTTATGAAAGAGTATAAATTACCGATAGGATGTGACGTGCCGGAAACAATTATTCTGGCTGATGGTGATTTCCCTTCCCATCCGTTGGCACTGGAGTGGTTGAGGCAGTGTCCTTATGTGGTTTGTTGTGACGGGGCAGCAAATACTTATATTCGTTCAGGTAGAATGCCGGAAGCCATTGTTGGCGATGGCGATTCTTTATTGCCGGATATTAAAGAGCGATATGCTTCGTTGATTCATAGTGAGGCAGAGCAGGAGACAAATGATTTGAGTAAGGCATTTCGCTTCTGCCTGTCACAGGAGAGGAAGCGTATTACTATCATGGGGGCTACAGGAAAAAGAGAAGATCATACAATAGGGAATGTCAGCTTGCTGGCGGATTATATGGAGCAGGCGGAGGTCAGTATGATGACTGATTATGGTATCTTTGTTCCCATAAGGGAGGACAGTATGTTTGAATCTTATATCGGTCAGCAGATTTCTGTTTTTAATATGAATAGTACGGCTTTATCTGCCGAAGGGTTGGCTTATCCTTTGTCTGTGTTTACCAATTGGTGGCAAGGGACTTTGAATGAGGCATTGGCCAGGCATTTTATAATCCGGACTGAAGGTAAGGTTTTAGTGTTCAGGGTATTCTAAAAGAAAAGACTCTTCAAGGAATGAAGAGTCTTTCAATTTTTTTATTTTGTAACTGATTATGCTTCTACAGCCGGAACAACAGAAACAGATCTTCTGTCATTGCGACCTACTTTGAAACATACTGTACCATCTACTAAAGCGAAAAGAGTATGGTCACGTCCCATACCGATGTTTTCACCCGGATGGAATTCTGTACCTCTCTGACGAACAATGATGTTACCTGCTTTACAAGCCTGTCCACCAAATATCTTAACGCCTAATCTCTTACTTGCTGATTCACGGCCGTTCTTAGAACTACCTACACCTTTTTTATGTGCCATTTCTTCTTAAATTTTAAATGATTAAGCAATAACTTGTTTAATAGTTAACTCTGTAAACTGCTGGCGGTGACCGTTCAGTTTTCTATAACCTTTTCTTCTCTTTTTGTGGAATACAAGTACTTTGTCGCCTTTTACCAGCGGAGATACTACTTCACAAACTACCTTGGCACCTTCTACAGTAGGAGCACCTACAGTTACTGTTCCATTGTTGTCTACCAACAATACTTTTTCAAATTCAACAGTTGCGCCGTTTTCTGCGTTCTGAATGTGGTGTACAAACAGTTTTTTGCCTTCTTCAGCTTTGAACTGCTGACCGTTAATTTCTACAATTACGTACATCTTTTTATAATATTAAACGGTTTTCTCCGTAAGGTGGAATGCATCACTGCCTTCACTTTTCTACCTCATCGGACTAAATCGGGCACAAAATTACTATATTTATTTATATCTGCAAAGAAAAAACATCTTCTTTTTTCTTGTACTCAATGTTTTTATTCATATTGCATTTTGTGGATGCGCGATTGTATAAATAAGGTTTGTGTGATTGTACTTTTATTTACCCCATTGTATAATATAGGCTATCAATACAATGATGCCTATAATGATAGAACAGACTAGCAACAGTCCCAAAAAGCAATACCAAAACATGATTATTGTACGGCAGAAGCTTTTCCACCAGGAAAGTCCGAACAGTTGGCGGTAATCCCAGACAAATAATATAAAGATTGCTTTGTAACTTAAATCAAAAATATCATTCAAATGTGCTGTTCCGGTAAATGGCAGGATCAGTAAAGAAATCCATAAGATTTGGCAGGCTATATAAACTTGTGCAAAAAAGTTTTCCGTCAGATTTAGTCTACGTCCGATAGAGGTCCGGCAGAAGCTTAATCGGGTGCTTATTGTAAAAAGAGGGAGCAGAGCAAGGATGCTGAAGGCTTTGTTGCCATGTATCCAACTTTTCATCAGGTTACCGACTGCAGAGAGAAAGCTATTTTCTGTGAAATAATTGTTAGTCATTTCGTTAAAGACATTTTTCATTTCACTTCCGGCTTCGCTCAAATCATTCCAGATATCTTGATCTTCATAGGGATTATCTTGTTGGGCCATGTTTGCCAATATGTTTTTTCTTATTTCCGATATGGTTGAGTCTTGTTTGTTGGCTTCTCTTCCTAAAGTGGCCATCCGTAAGCTATCTTGTCTTGCCAAAGTCGTACCAATTTCTTTCATCAGACCTCTCCAGTCATCAATCTCGCCGTTTTTTGCTTTTATTTTTTGTTTAAGCTCCTTTTTTATTTGTTTGCTTATTTCTTTTTTTAGCTCATTGGGGTCTTGATTGCTGAATTTTGCATCGATTTGTGCTTGTATTGATTCTGATAAACTGTGAGTTTGGGCCCACTGTGCACTGTCTGCATAAGTAATACTTTGTCCTAGATAATATTTGGTACAACTGTCTGATGTCTGTTCCTGTTGGTACTTGATGTCGTCCATCAGGCTGGCGATAGTAGGCTCTTCTTCCATTTCCTTTTCCGATAGTTTTATCGCTGCCGGGTCAATGAGTTGTACGCCCATGATGTATAGAGCAGCCAGAACGAACAAGGTTTGAAATGGTTTATAGTAATGTACACGTTTTCCCTTCAGATAATCCCGTATCATGTATCCCGGTCGGTAGAGTAGTTCTATCAGGTTACGGCTGAAACCATGGTCTATGTTAAAGAACCCACTTAAAATATTCTGAAAGGCATTTCGTATGGTAAAACGTGGCGTGTGGCGGTTTTGTCCGCAATGGGGACAATAATTTCCTTGAAACGTGTTTCCGCAGTTCTTACAGACGCAACATGTCGGATTCTCTTTTATTTCATGTTTCCCTCTTATTTGTTTTTGATGGAGCAGTTTGTAGAAGGCTACTATTTTTTTGGGAAAACAGGAAGAATAAAAGAACTTTTCCGGAAAATGTTTGTCTGGTTCGTAAGGGGTGAATTTATGAATTAATGGAAGTAACGAAAGATTGTCTAGTATTTGCCGGTGTGGGTAGACCATCAGTTCTTCACGGGTTGTCATACCATTGAGCACACCTACGAAGTCTACTTTGGCTGCTTGGGCGGTTTCTGCGTCCACTGTGCTGTCACCGATGTAGAGTGTTTCGCTTTTCCGGCGATGCAGCCGGCGTAGTGCTTTTTTTATACCTTGGGGATCTGGCTTGGCTTGCTTTACATCCTCTCCTCCGATAATAATGTCAAAAAAATCTTTCGGAAAATGTTGGTCTACCATTTCGCGGATACGAAAACGGAATTTAGTGGAAATGATACCTATTTGGGCACCTTGGCTTTTCAGTGTTTTCAGTACGGTAACCGTTTCAGGAAAAAAGAAAGTGTTGACAGTCATGTATGTATCTGCTTCCTTTACATATTCTTTTTTATATTCGGCTAATGTTTCGGGAGTAGTGATTCCGCTCAAAATACTGAATGAATCTTCCAGTGTTTTTCCAATGGTGCGTTTTATGGCTTCATCACTGATGCCCGTATGCCCATGGCGTTCCAGTACATTACGAAAGCAGATAACGATGCCGCGTGAAGAATCGGCTAGTGTGTAATCAAAATCAAAAAGGTATGTTGTGTATTTCATTCTTTCAAATTAAATTCATTTTAGTGTAATGAATATATTGTCCGCAAGGATCTTGTCAAGGACGGCCTCCACTTAACCAGTGTTTACGGTAATAATCTTCATTCAGGCTGCTGATTATGACTCCCCGGCTGGTACTGGCATGGATGAACTTATTATCTTTCAAATAAATACCTACATGACTGGCAATCCGTTTTTTTCTGCCGTTATGGAAGAATACCAAATCTCCTTCGCGCAAGTTTCTCTTACTTACTTTATGGCAATCTTGGGTACGTTGGTCATCCGAATTACGCTTCAATTTTTTGTGGTATACCTTTTTATATAAATGTGAAGTCAGTCCGGAACAGTCCACTCCCCGTTTGCTGTTACCACCGCCACGGTAGGGGACTCCCAGCCATGCTGCTGATTCTACGTACAGTTGGTGATTGTCTTTCATGTTAATATCCATATTCAGACGGATGGAGGCACGCGCCAGTTCTTTGTAGTTATAACGTGGGGCAGAGGTACCGCATGAAACCAACAACATGGCCAGTGTACCTAATACCAGCAAATGGAATAGTAGTTTTTTCATTCTGTTACATTAAAATAGTCCTCTAATTCCTTTTCGGCGGAATTCCCTTTATTGTCAATATCTCGGATAATCTTTCCGTTTTCCAACAGAGCGATGCGTGGGCATATATCTACTGTGTGGTTCAGATTATGGCTGGATACCAGTATGGTGGCTCCGGTTTCTTCATTATAAGCTTTCAGTAAATGCTTGATAATGGACTGCGAACTAGGGTCCAGAAAGTTGAACGGTTCATCTAGAACCAGTACCTGCGGTTGGTGCAGCATAGCCGAAATGATACCTATTTTCTGTTTGTTGCCTGCCGAATAGTTACGAATCAGTTTTTTTTGTCCGATGACTTCGCCATTCATAAAACGTTCAAACCTAGCGACACGTTTATCTACTTCTTCTTTTGTTAACCCGTACATTTTTCCTACAAAGTAGAAATATTCTTCGGGGGTAAGATAATCTATCAGGAAACCTTCGTCAATGAAAGCTCCCGTTATATTTTTCCATTCCTCACTCCGGCTCACATCGATGTTTCCGATATGTACACTGCCTCCGTCGGCTTTCAGCAAGTCCAGCATCAGGCGGAACAGGGTCGTTTTTCCTGCTCCGTTATTGCCCACCAGTCCCAACATGTCACCGCTTTGAATGGAGTAATTTTCTATGTCTACAGCCACTTTCGGGCCAAAGTTCTTTTGTAATTGGTTTATTATGATATTCATACGCAATTCGTTTTAACGTGAGTCACGGAAGCCTTCCATATTCTCATAACGGCGCTTCATGAAACGGTTATAGATATTTTTTATCCAAATATTGTGGGTTGCAATCAGTAACAACCCTATAATCATCATGATGATGCAGGCTGTATCCTGTTCAAAGAAAGCTGTCAGAGCTTTGTTGATAATCAAGGGCAGGAAAAAAGCACATGAGATGATAATGGTCTGGAATAAGGAACTTCCCCGATTGCTTCGCATGACATTGGCGTTTAACGGGAGTGTCTTTTTATTGTACACAGCCAGTTGCAGCATCATGGCGAATACGAATCCTGCTGTAAACAGCATATAGGATAGAGCCATGAGGAAGGGTATCTTGCCCTTAGCTACAGGGATCATCATAATCAGGAAAGGGATGAACACGATGATGCAGTTCAGGTAATACTTGGCACGAAGCAAGTTATAGATAGATTCCTTACGGCTCATAAGACCATCCAGATAGTTGCCCTCAAAAGACATCACTTGCCCCAGGGTCATGATACTTAAAATGGCAAAATTGTATATGCAGATAAAATTTATCATTCCTGTTCCGTCATACACATCCGTGAAGGCAATCAGTGCCGAAAAAGCCAGCATGATGATAAATCCCATGCGGAATTGTGTCTTTACGGTTTTGTTACGGAAACACAGTTTTAGTTCCAGACGTAGATATTCACCTACGTCACCATAGCGGTCCAGGAATTTATATTCGGATACATGCTTCATCTTGGTGTCTTCCACTTTGGCTATTTCATTATAGATGAAGTGCAGCTGTAGCTTGCGATTTACTAGCAGAAGTAACAGAATGGCTGCTATGACACCTAGAAAGGCGAGTATGTTTCCTTCTATAAATCCTTCTCCCAAATTCATCATGAACGTGGAAACCGGGTTTCCTTCGGGAATAAATTCAGTTCCCGCTAATAATCCGTATACTCCGATCGGGAGAAGTATATAAAGCAGTTTCTCATTCAGTAAAGTTTTGCATATCAAATACCAATAACTGTTCATAACCATCAGAAGCCAAATGCCGCACAGATAGCATAGGATGCCCGTGAGTCCGTAGAAACGGATAATCGTAAGCAGAGCAAAAGGTATGATCAGGAAAAACCAGAAGAAATTGTAACTGCTGATTCCGGATTGTAGTAACAGGGTATCCACCAGCTTATTCTTTTTTACCGGCATAAGCAGATAGGGCTTGATCTCTTGCGACATGGCCGGTTGGAGCATGAAGCGTAACAGGAAATCAAGTATCAGAAGATAAATCAATCCTTGGTTCATAATATGGTAAGGTTCCATGCTGGGAAAGATATCTTCAAAAGCAAAGGACAGCATGACCCCGATAAAGATGAGGTATGCTGCCCAAAAAGCGACCATAAAGTAAATTAAAAACTTGGCGAAGCGGTTCCTGTCAAATGCAGGATTCCGCTTGGCCGCAAGTTTTTGATTCTGTCTTATAATAGATAGAAGCATAGGCTTGGATTATTTTGTTTCTTCCGAGGTCATGCTTACTTCTACACGGTTATTCTGTTCCAACAAGGCTTTGGTAAATTCTTGCAGATCTTTAGCGGTAATGCTGTTTACGGTATTTGTGTAGCCGGTGTTCATATCTGTTCCTTCCCAGAAATATTCACCCAGTATATTTACCCAATAACTGTTTTCTTTGGCATTTTCCTTGTATTTCTTCAGCATGAATTCTTTTACCTTGTTCAAATTTTCGGCAGACGGTCCTTGGTCGACAAACTGATTCAGTTCATTCAAAATGATATCCGTCATTTTGGCACGTTTGGCAGGATCGGTATCGAAATAGATTTGCAGAACCGCTTTCTCTTTTGGATATTTGGTCAGACTGCCGAATGCGCTTACTCCGTACGTACCGCCTTCTTTTTCACGCACACTTTCGGTATACATGATATTCAGTATCTGTGAAAGCATACTCATCATGATTTGGTTTTTCAGAGTATATGCACATTTACCATTGTTGATAACCAGTACAGAGGCTTTGGGCGTTTCCAGTTTTTTGCTGAAAATGTTCTTATAGTCGCCTTGGCGCATATCAATGTGATTGTCACGGAAGGTTTCCTTGCGGTTGACAGAAGGCAAAGCTCCCAGATAAGTTGCAATCAACGGCTCTACTTCTTCCGGTTTGATGTTTCCTACAAAGATGAAAGTAAAGTCGCTGGCGTCTTTGAAACGGTCTTTGTACATCTCCATAACTTTGGCATAGTCAATCTTGTCCACCATATCGGCTTTCATACGGATAGTACGCGGATGTCCCATATAGAGGGCTTTTTGCAACGTATCCTGTAAGGCAGTCATGGGGTTGGCCTCTTGATTTGCCAAAGATGCTTGCAGACGGTTCTTGAATGAGGTGAATGCATCATTGTCCATTCGTGGAGCCGTGAATGACAAATAGACTAATTGCATCAAGGTCTCAAAATCTTTGGGTGAGCAGCTTCCGCTCAGCCCCTCTGTATTGCCACCGACAGAAGCACTTACACTCGCTTTTTTACCTGCCAATACTTTCTCCAGATCAACATTGCTGAAGTTACCCAAACCGCCGATACTTGCCACATCATTCATGACATTGATATTGATAATTTCATCATTCGGGAACAAGGAACTGCCACCCGGACTGAAAGCTCTCATTCTGATTTCATCCGCTTTGAAATCGGTCGACTTTAAGATAACGCGTACTCCATTGGATAGAGTCAGGATAGTAGAACCGAACGGACCATTTTCCTGTTTTGTAATCTTTCCACCTTGGGGCTTTTCAGAAATCAAAGGTTCATCAGAAACTTTGTCTTCATAAGCAGTCAGTGTTTCAGCTTTTACCTTATTGACAGCAGCCAAAATTTCTTCCTTGGATGGAACTTTCAATCCTTCCTTTTCTGGGAAGAATACATTTACTACCAGATTGCTGTCGGTAACCAAGGCCGGGATCAGACTGTTTACCATTTCCACAGACAGGTTGGGGACGATCTGATTCATAATGGCATATTCATTTTCAATACCTGGAATCGGTTCGTTGTCAATGAAGTGGCGTACATATTCATCCACGTATGCACCGTTTTTCACTTTATTGCGTTCGTTGTATGCAGATTCCAGCATACGCAGATAATCCGCTTTGGCGCGGGCATATTCGGACGCGGTGAAACCAAATTTATGGACCCGTTCAATTTCGCGTACAATGGCGGTTATTGCACTGTCAATTCCATCTTCCTTGCTTGCTACTATTCCTGTAAAGGCATCTTTTGTTTTGGAAATCAGGAATTCTTGGTCGCTGACTTGAGCGAAGATGAAAGGAGGATTGGCTGTTTGGGTCAGTTCGTTCAGACGGGCGTTCAACATATTTTCTATCATGGATTTCATGTAGTTCACTACCAGATAATCCATGTTTCCCTTTTGTTCATTAGGAATAGCTTCATGTTTGTAGCATAAATAAGCTACTGGGTTTGCCTGTTCTTTATCTGTTTCTATTGCTACAATAGTTTCCTTATTGTCGGGAACTTGGAAGTATTCTCGTTCTGCCGGGTTGTCTGGCATTTTAATAGGAGAGAATATCTTCTTAATCTTTGCCTCAATCTTGTCTACATCTATATCGCCTACTACGACAATACCCTGTTGGTCCGGACGATACCATTTTTCATAATAATCGCGTAATGCCTGATAAGGGAAATTGTCTACTACTTCCATAATGCCGATGGGAAGCCTATAGGCATATTTACTTTCCGGATAAAGGGTAGGGAGGGCTTTTTCGTACATACGCATCATAGCGTTTGTGCTGGTACGCCATTCCTCATGAATCACACCGCGTTCGCTGTCTATTTCCTTAGGATCCAGTGTCAGGTCGTCGGCCCAGTCATGCAAAATCAGCAAACAAGAATCTACAACGCCGTCACGTATCACGGGAACATTGGAAATATTGTATACGGTTTCATCTATGCTGGTATAAGCATTCAGGTTTTCACCGAATTTCACCCCTATGCTTTCCAGATATTGGATGAGGGTTTTGTCGGGAAAGTTTTTAGTCCCGTTAAAGCACATGTGTTCTAAGAAGTGTGCCAAGCCTCGCTGGTTGTCTTCTTCCAAAATGGAACCTACTTTTTGAGCGATGTAGAAATCGGCTCTTTTTTCCGGGAGTTCGTTGTGACGGATGTAATAAGTCAATCCGTTGTCCAATTTGCCGATGCGAACGTTAGGGTCCGTCGGGATGGGAGGCATTTGCTGTTGTGCAAAGCCCACCGACACGCTGCCTAGAATAATCCAGGCAGCTGCCATCTTCCTTAGAAAATGTGTCATAGTGTTTGTTGTGGGGTTAGTTTGTTTTTATTATAATAAGTCGTTGGCAGATAGGTATCTTTCTGCTTCTATGGCAGCCTTGCAGCCACTTCCGGCAGCAGTGATAGCCTGACGATAATGCGGGTCGGCCACATCACCGGCAGCGAACACACCGGGAACCTTCGTACGCGGAGTACCTGCTTCTGTTATAATGTAGCCTACTTCGTCTGTGTCCAAATAATCCTTGAAAATGTCTGAATTGGGTTTATGGCCGATAGCCAGAAAGAATCCGTCAATAGGCAAGTCATAACGTTCTTCGTTGCATTCACCCTGACGCTTTACCAAATGAACACCTTCTACGCCATTCTCTCCGTATAAGCCGACAGCGTTGTGTTCGAACAGTACCTTGATGTTAGGATGGTTCATAACACGTGCCTGCATAATCTTGGATGCGCGTAAGAACGGTTTGCGTACAATCAGGTAAACCTGTTTGGCCAGTCCTGCCAGATAGACAGCCTCCTCGCAAGCAGTGTCACCGCCACCTACTACAGCTACGGTTTTCTTGCGATAGAAGAAACCGTCGCAGGTGGCGCAGGCGCTTACACCCATTCCGGCATATTTCTGTTCGTCTTCCAAGCCTAGATATTTGGCGGTGGCACCTGTGGATATAATTACAGTTTCTGCCTCAATCACTTTTTCGTCATCAATGGTGATACGGTAAGGACGTTTGCTCAGGTCGGCGGAGGTTGCAATGCCATTGCGGATATCCGCGCCGAAGCGTTCTGCTTGTTTGCGCAAGTCCTCCATCAGTTGGGTACCGCTGATACCTTCGGGATATCCGGGGAAATTTTCCACCTCGGTAGTGATGGTCAACTGGCCTCCGGGCTGTAGACCTTCATATAAGACCGGGGCGATGTTGGCACGTCCTGTATAAATGGCGGCGGTGTAGCCGGCAGGACCTGAGCCGATGATAAGGCATTTAACTTTTTCTGTACTCATAATACTTATTTCTTTACTTAATTTAATTTGATGAATATTATATTATCTCTCTATCTTGAATTCTGCTTGTTATCGTAAGTCTATCACTTCGGCATTTGGGAATTTCTTTTTATCAAACTTGAATGTCGCATTGTCCAGCGGCTGGTTGGTTTGGTAAGAAGTGACGATAATCTCATTTGCCGATTTATTACTTTGTTCTACCTTTATATATAAAGGCTGATATGTTTGGGAAACGAACAAGGTGATGGATGTGATATCCTGTTTATTCTCCGGAGTCAGTATCACTTCAAACCCCTGTTTGCCGTTACGGCTTTTGATCCCTGTATACTTATAATTATATCCGCTTTTGTAAATGGATAACAGTGCATAAGGGTTGATGGTTTGCAATTCTTCCGGGGTAGGATTGCTCACATTCACTTCTTCGCTGCTTTCCAGATAACTCCATTGCGTTGTTCCGTCAAACCAGCTTTGTATTCCGCCACTGTTCAGATAGAACCGGTTGCCTTTTAGCAATAAGGTTCCATTTCCTGTCCCTCCAAAGGTGGCACGGATGCCTCCGGCCTGTTGCAGGGCATTGGCGGTTTTGTCCAATATCTCCCGTGCCTGTTTGTCCTTTTGTGCGGATAGGCTGACTGAAAGGAAAAGGATTAATACCAGTAAATATGTTCTTTTCATTTTTATCATAACATTATTAAACAACTTATTGTTGCAGATTGTTCAATTTCATTTCCAGGTCTGTTTCATCCATGCAGAGTACGTCACGCGCCTTGCTTCCTTGAGTGGGGCCAACAATTCCAGCTTTTTCCAGTTGGTCCATGATACGCCCCGCACGGTTATAGCCGATAGAGAACTTGCGTTGGATTAATGAGGTAGAGCCTTGCTGGTGAATCACGACCAGTCTGGCTGCGTCTTCAAACATAGGGTCTAACCGGTTCATGTCTACTTCGCCAACGCTGCTTTCACTCTCTTCGCCTACATATTCGGGCAACATGAATGCGGTGGTGTATCCTTGTTGTTTACTGATGTAATTGGCTATTTTTTCCACTTCAGGAGTATCCACGAATGCACATTGCACACGTACCGGATCATTACCTTGCAAGTAAAGCATATCTCCCTTACCAATCAGCTGCTGTGCTCCCGAACGGTCCAGAATAGTACGTGAGTCCATCATGGCAGCTACACGGAAGGCAACACGTGCCGGGAAGTTAGCTTTGATAGTACCGGTAATAATGTTCGTTGTCGGACGCTGGGTCGCGATAATGGCATGTATGCCTACTGCACGTGCCAACTGGGCGATACGGCAGATAGGTAATTCCACTTCCTTACCCGCAGTCATAATCAGGTCACCGAACTCATCAATGATAATCACTATGTAAGGCATGAAGCGGTGTCCTTTTTCCGGATTCAACTGCCGGTTGATGAATTTCGCGTTATATTCCTTAATATTACGGCAACCGGCTTTACGCAGCAAGTCGTATCGGCTGTCCATCTCTATACATAGTGAGTTCAAGGTTTGTACCACTTTGGTAACATCGGTGATAATCGCGTCTTCTCCATCCGGCAGCTTGGCCAGAAAATGCTTCTCAATCGGAGCATAGATAGCGAACTCCACCTTCTTGGGGTCTACAATTACAAACTTAAGTTCTGCCGGATGCTTCTTATATAATAAAGAGGTCACGATGGCATTCAATCCTACGGACTTACCCTGTCCGGTAGCGCCGGCTACCAACATGTGGGGGGCTTTTGCCAAGTCCACCATAAAGACTTCGTTCGTAATGGTCTTGCCTAATGCCACAGGCAGCTCATAGGTGGTTTCTTGGAACTTTTTGCTGTTCAGGATGGATTTCATCGGTACAATGCGCGGATTGGCATTCGGAACCTCAATACCGATAGTGCCTTTGCCCGGTATCGGAGCAATGATGCGGATACCCAGTGCCGACAAACTTAATGCGATATCATCTTCCAAGTTCCTGATTTTAGAGATACGTACCCCCTCTGCCGGAGTAATTTCGTATAATGTGATGGTAGGACCTACACTTGCCTTGATGGAACTGATTTCAATACCGAAGCTACGTAAAACCTTGATGATGCGGTCTTTGTTGGCGTTTTGCTCTTCCATGTCAATATTAGGACCATCATCTTCATATTCATTTAGCAAATCCAAACTAGGGAATTTGTAGTTTTCCAAATCCAGACGAGGGTTGTATGGTGGAAGTACGGGACCTTTGTACGCCTCGTCTTCTTCATTTGTTTCTTCACTGATTGAAAAATCAGGTTCATCTGTATTTTCAACTTCCTCTTCTTCGTTTGTGTAGGCAGGTTCTTCTATCACTGCCGGTTCGGTAACCTGCTTGCTCTCAAAAGGGAAGGGCACTTGTTCTTCCACTTCCTCTTCTTTCTTTGTCGGCTGTTCTAATTCGAAATCTACGATAGCGGGACCGGGATTAGAGAATTCTTTCCTGGATTCTTCCTTCCGGGGAGCTTCTTTAATCGGATTTTCTTCAGTCGCAGAAATTGTTTGATCCTCTTTTTTCTTTCGTCTGAAGCTGGGACGCAGTGCTTTACGGATAACCAGTATGGTTTCGTTACTTAAATAGATAAAGAACAATAGTGCCGCTATGAACAGCAATAATCCCAAACCTGGAATCCCAATTTGTGAAATCAGCCAATTGCTTACATTATGTCCGTGCAATCCCCCCGGATAGATAAAACTATCCCCAAAGGTGCCGTCAAAAATAAATCCCAATGTGATAGAGAACCAGATGAGCAGGATAGAACAGGACATAAACCATTTCCAGATACGGAACTGGTAAGCTTTCATTAATTTCATACCCACTACGGCCAGGAATAAAATGATAAAATAAGCAGCTAAGCCGAAACATTCGTTTATAAGGAATTCGGCAAGTTGTGCACCGCGTGCTCCAGCGTAATTTTTTACATGATTGGCGGTTTGCATCAGTTCACCCGGCTGCTGATTATCCAAAATACTTTGGTCGGCGGCCCCCGTAAAGAAGAAAGAGGTAAATGCCAGTAACAGATAAACTGCAAAAATTACACTGATCAATCCGATTACAAAATGTGTGGTTTCGTTCTTTAAAAAAGCGGAGAATCGTTTGGTAGATACCTTTTTAGGCTCTGTCTCCTTATCTGATTTTTTCTTTGCCATAGGTCTTCGTTCTATTTATTATTTCGCAAATGTACATGAAAAACATTAATTATTGCCTTATTTAATCTCTTTTTTCTTAACTTTGCGATTCAATTTTAATGTTTATGGAAAAGTACAGTCAGGTGATATTTGACAAAAATACAGTAGAGTTTGTAACGGTAGCCGCCGAATTTTGTGGCTTTCTGGAACGTGCCCGTGATATGAAACGCTATGACTTTGTAGATACCGCCTTAAAAATACTTCCGTTGCTTTATTTGAAAGCGACTTTGTTGCCTCCGTGTGAGCCGATAGGAGAGGACGAACCCGAAACCTTCGTTACCGAAGAAGATTATGAACTGATACGTAGGGCTATAGCCGGTGTGTTAGGAGCCAAGGATGATTATCTGGAAGTGTTCTTGCCGGATATGGTGTACAGTGACACGCCCATCAAAAAATGTATTTCAGAGGATTTGGCAGATATCTATCAGGATTTGAAGGACTTTATCAGTGTGTTCCAACTGGGACTGAATGAGACGATGAACGATTCTTTAGTGGTCTGCAAGGAACATTTCAGAGAGTTTTGGGGACAACGGCTGGTAAACACTATGCGTGCTTTGCATGATGTGAAGTACAGCCCTGCCGATGATGGCGAGGAGGAAGAAATGGAAGATGAGAATTCATTATTATGAAACAAATAAAGAAAACGATTACTAAAGCCGAGATAGCAGCAATGCCCAAGGTGCTTTTTCCGGGACGCATCTTCGTGATTTATACCGAGAGTGAGGCCGAAAAAGCGGTAGCCTATTTGAAAGACCAACGCATAGTGGGAGTGGATACGGAAACACGCCCTTCTTTTAAACGCGGTACTACCCATAAGGTAGCTTTGTTGCAAATATCTACGCAAGATACCTGTTTCTTGTTTCGCCTGAACCGGATAGGTATGCCCGATTCTCTGCAAGAGTTTTTGATGAGCGATACCTTGAAGATAGGTTTGTCTCTGAAAGACGATTTTAACTCGTTGCGGAAACGTGAGGATGTGCATCCCGACCGGGGAAACTGGATAGAGTTACAGGACTATGTAGGACGATTCGGCATAGCTGACCGGAGTCTGCAAAAAATCTTCGCCAATTTGTTTGGCCAGAAGATTTCAAAAAGCCAGCGTCTTTCCAATTGGGAGGCGGAGGTGCTCAGCGAGGGACAGAAACTATATGCAGCCACGGATGCGTGGGCTTGTGTGGAAATTTACAATTGCCTGACGGAATTGGAACGTACGGGCGGTTATGAGATAACAGAGGAAGAACCAATAGAAACAACAGTAAATACAAATGGCTTATAAGAAAGTATACCTGAAACCGGGTAAGGAAGAGTCGTTAAAGCGTTTTCATCCGTGGGTATTCTCCGGAGCTATCCAGCGCATTGAGGGAGAACCCGAAGAAGGCGAGATAGTGGATGTGTACACTTCGAAGAAAGAGTTTATAGCTTGCGGGCATTTCCAGATAGGAAGTATTGCCGTGCGCGTGCTCTCTTTCAAGGAAGGTGAGATTGATCATGAATTTTGGAAGCATAAACTGGAAGTGGCATACGATTTGCGCCGCAGTTTGGGTTTGGCCGGTAATCCTGCAAACAATACTTACCGTCTGGTTCATGGCGAAGGAGACAACTTGCCGGGCTTGATTATTGATGTATATGATCATACAGCCGTGATGCAGGCACATTCGGCCGGAATGCATGTTTACCGTATGGAGATAGCCGATGCCTTGTCCGAGGTGATGGGGGATGTAGTCCGGAACATTTATTATAAATCAGAAACCACATTGCCTTTCAAGGCGGATTTGGGACCGGAGAATGGTTTTATCAAGGGGGGAAGCTCCGAAAACATAGCGATGGAATACGGCTTGAAATTCCATGTGGATTGGCTGAAAGGTCAGAAAACAGGCTTTTTTGTGGATCAGCGTGAGAACCGCCATTTGTTGGAGCGTTATGCCAAAGGGCGTAATGTATTGAATATGTTCTGCTATACAGGAGGCTTCTCTTTCTATGCCATGCGTGGAGGCGCGAATCTGGTACATTCGGTAGACAGTTCGGCAAAAGCTATTGATCTTACCAATATGAACGTGGAATTAAATTTTCCGGGTGATACCCGTCATAAGGCGTATGCTGAGGATGCTTTTAAATACCTGGATCGTATGGGGGATCAATATGATTTGATAATTCTTGACCCTCCTGCATTTGCCAAACACAAGGATGCTCTCCGCAATGCATTGCGCGGCTATACGAAATTGAACGCTAAAGCATTTGAGAAAATCAAACCGGGAGGCATTCTGTTTACTTTCTCTTGTTCGCAGGTGGTGGATAAGGTGAATTTCCGTAATGCGGTATTTACAGCTGCCGCACAAAGCGGACGTAGTGTGCGTATTCTGCATCAATTGACCCAGCCGGGAGATCATCCCGTAAATATTTACCATCCTGAAGGAGAGTATTTGAAAGGGCTGGTGCTGTATGTGGAATAATTTGATTCGTTTGTATGATCATATATAGTACAAAGGCGTTTTTACAGAATTTGAAACTGTAAAAGCGCCTTTAAAATTTAAATAATGTTAATTGAAAGCAAATAATTGTAGTGTTATTATGTTTGATAACATAAAACTACTTATCTTTGCACTGTGTTTTTCATGGTATTAGATTTAAGGTTAATGAAGATTGGGTGTCTGGGATAGATACCCTTCTTTTTTTATATATGATATAGGCCGTTTTTTAGGCTTCTTCTTCTTGAAAAAGAGATTTGCTCTGTTTTTTCTTCCACTTCTTACATTTTCTCTTTTGGGGTGACAGCCCTCTGTTGGTTCTTTTTCAATGTTGGCGGCATAGTTTGTTCTGCCTGGGTTTAAAGCTTTATATACGCTCTCCTAAGTCTTTTCGGGCTGATGATTAAGGGGATTTGTACGGTTATGTAGTACAGACTCCGGCAGTGGACTATACAGTCGCCTATAGTAGACTGTATAGTCTATTCCAATCGTCTGTACAGTCCACTGCCGGAGTCTGTATTAGGTGGCTGGAAGAAAAAGCTTAATGTAACAGAAGAAAATGCTTAGATGACGGGTTATAACATCTTGGTAATTATAGTATTGGTATAAACATGAAAGTAGTATAAATGGGTTGCCTCAATCATGAAGCTCACGGTGGCGCGTTATATAGAAACAGGAGGTGCTGAAGTAATTTCTGATATATTTTAACTGTGCCAGTACAGGATATAACTTTCGTGGCCGCAGATGGAACTTTTGTTGGTAGTGTGGGTTGATGAACCATAATTGTCTGTCGGTTATTTCGTATCCATACTTTTCAGCAAGTTGTTCAAAGGTGTCTATGGTCATGCGGCAGCGTTTGATGTCTGATAATTCTTCAATACATGATGGCGTTTCATGGAAACATCTGAGCAGAAACCGATAGAGTATACCGGGACATAAATGAATGAAAGGGAGAGAGGAGACGAACCGGTTGTGGCAAATTTGCTGATGTCCGCCAAATGGCATTTGCCAAGACGGGAATCCCCAGAATATGATGCCTCCCTTAGCTAGAAGAGGAGAGAGGCAACGGAAGAATTCTTCTTTGTTACTGATGTGTTCAATAACATCGTGTATCAGGATGAGCTGGTAACGGGAAGCTGAGGAAAAGTTGAAGAAATCCGTTGTGGTGAATTCTCCTTTGTAGCCGGAGGCGGCGAAGAAGGTTTCTGCCTGGTGTATGCGACTGGCTGCACGGTCTATTCCTGTTACCTTGCAGCCTAGTTCGGCAAAGGGAAGCAGGTTGCCTCCTTCTCCGCAACCTATTTCCAGTATGTGGGTGGAAGGGCTGAGGGAGATAAATTGCTTCACATAGTCTATATAGAAACTACGGGACGTATTCGCCAGCTCGTTAAAATAACATTGTCTGTCTTTATGTCTTTTTTGCATGGTTGTTTTTTTTATCTTATAGATACAAGGATGGACAAAAGACTGCATGAAGTTTCCTTAATAATTCCAGCGCACCCCCAATTGCAGGTTGAAATGGAGCGGGTGTTTGTCACGTATGGTGTTTTTAAAGCTGCCGTCCTTGAAATAAAAAACTGTTCCGGGCTCAATGAAAGCACCTAGGGTGGGATTTATATTATATTGTATTCCCAATGCGGCGTGTATGGAGAATTGGAACGGTTTTATTTTCAGATTCTCTGTACTGGAATAGATTTTCTCTTTCTGAACGATGAAATCTTGTTCCAGTTTACCCGAAACGGATTTGTCTATTGTGCCTCCTCCTGTGGCATAAAAGGAAAAGGTGCGGGTGGTATAAAGCCGGCGGTCTAATTTCACGGACAAGCCTATGTAGTGGAACTTTTGTCGTTTAACCCACTTGGAATCTTCTCCTATGGAACTCTCGGACGACAGATAGGTGTATTGCAGTCCCGCGCTGACCCCCCAGTGCCTGCTTATAGATTTACGGAGCGAAAGCTCAATGCTGACGGGGAGATTATAATGGGTATATTCTGTCATGGGCCGTCCCGTGTTGTCATTTGCTATTTGTAGTAGAGCTTCGTAAGCTTGTGCATCGGGAAAGTCCGATGGATATTCCTGCAAATAGTCTTTGAAGTCACTCCAATACATAATTTCATCCTTATGAGAACTCCCTATGTCTCCCCGGGAAAAAGTTTTGTTTATGAAGCCGGTACTTGCTCCGTTATTGCCGGCAGATATGGCAAGTGCCAAAGTATATCCGGAACGCTTATACGGTAATGCAAAGTGCTTGTGTCCGGAAGGGCGCTTGTGTACAGATTCTGTATCCCGGATTGTATCTTGTACCGGGGGCATACATTCTGTTTCTATATTATTTGCCGTATCGGTGTGGATACTTGTTTGGATTGGCGGCCTTGTCAAGGAAGCTGTCTTTGATTTGGTCCTGTCCTGTAACAGTTTGTTTTCAGGCATAATGGAAGGGCTGCCTGTAATGCTTCTTGGCTGGTATGCCGGTAAGGATACAACAGGTGAGGCTGCTTTATGTATTTCTGTCTGTAAAAAATAAAAAGTAGTGGCAAAAGGTATGAATATCAAGAAGAAAACGGCTGCTATACGCATCGTTTTCATCCTTCTTCTCTTATGTAGATAGGGAGTGAAAAATTCCGTTTGAAAATGATTCCAATCATTTCCTGGGAGTGGCTTTTCGTATTCGTTAACCCGTTGTTTCAAGTGGTCTATCCACGGTTCTTCTTCCTGTTTCATAATGATTGTCGAGTTAAGTATTCTTTAATTTTCTGAGCAAGTATACATTTGGCGCGGTACAGTTGTGAGGAGGATGAATGTTCGTTAATGCCTAATGTCTTCGCAATCTCCTTATGAGGCATTTCCTCGAATACGGCCAAGTTCAGTATGGTGCGATAGCCTGTCGGTAATTCAGCTATGAATTTCATCAGGGTTTCAATAGGAATTGAAATCATATCTTCTTCGTCCACAGGTTGCATATTTTCTTCCAGGTCATCTACAGAAAGGAAAGAGCTGTTTTTCTGTTTGCGGAGATGGTGCAAGGAGGTGGTTACCATGATACGGGTGATCCAGGATCTGAATCCATGCAGGTCGGTGGCATGTAGCTGGCCGATGGCGGAAAACACTTTGACGAATCCATCGTGCATGACGTCCAGTGCCGAATCTTCGCCTACATAGCGATAGCACACTCCATACATTTGGCGGGAGAAGAGCCTGTATATGGTTTCCAAAGCTTCCCGCTTTCCGGCTTTACATCCCTCTATTAGTTCTGTGTCATTCATTCTTCTTTTGTCATGTTATTATATGAAGATACAGGAGAGGGTAAAAGACTGCATGGAAACAGAAGTTTTTCTGAAAATAAATGTAAAAAGAAGATAATTGTCTGCATTTGTTAGGTTAAAACAAAACAGATGAAAAATATGAGAATACAACTTTATGCAACACTGGCTTGCTTTCTTTTAACTTTGGTCACAACTTACGGGCAGGGCTGAAAACCTTATGTGGAAGCAGGGATGAATGATTGTATGGCGAACGTTTCATTGTTTATAATCCGTACTGCATATGGTCCGGAAGCGGAAAAGATAAATCTGCTTGCAGGATTGTTGCAGGAGGCAGGATTACAAGGCGAGATTAAGGTTGCCTGTGGAGTGGAAGCACTAGGTTGTTTGTTTGGGCTTAAGCACTATCAGTCAGTTATTTCTGGATTTTCCTATCATAGCGGGGCAGACAGGAATATCAGCCTGTCAATACGCTGGATGGTAAAAAGATGGTTTTGAAAGAGAGGAAGCGACAGGGTAAAAATTGGTTGAAATGGTTGAAAAGTTGGTCATCCTTTGAAAAAGGGAAGGCCGGCTTTTCTTATTTTCCATCGGAGGATTTACATTTGTGGTATTTAAAACCTATAAAATGAATGATATGAAAGGAAAACAGGGTATGGTTTGTATGGGCTTGTTGCTGGTGCTCTCTTCTTGTCACACCGGTAAGCAAATCACAGCTTCTGGATTACAGCGGAAGGATTTTCAAACAGAAGTGAATGGGCAGCATACCGATTTATTTACATTGAGCAACAAGCAGGGAATGGAGGTCTGTATCACAAACTATGGGGCACGGGTGGTTTCTATCCTTGTCCCCGACAGAAATGGAAAACGGGAGGATGTGGTGTGCGGATTTTCCACGATTACTGAATATATGGAGCAACGGCAGAATTTTGGTTCTACGGTGGGGCGTTATATAGGACGTATTCTGAATGCGCGTTTCACGCTGGATGGAGTAGAGTATAAGCTGGTCCCTAACAATGGGAAGTCCGGGCATATATCACATGGAGGGAATCCCGGCTTTGCCGATAGAATGTGGAAAGTGGAGCAGGCAGATACACATAGGGTCCGTCTGTCTTATCTTTCTCCTGATGGAGAAAATGGTTTCCCCGGAAACCTGAAAGTGACGTTGGTCTATAGTCTTGGTGAGGATGATAATGCGTTGGATTTGACATACGAGGCAACTACGGATGCACCCACGGTACTTAATCTTTCCCATCATTCTTTTTTTAATATTTCGGGAAATTTTACGAAAAGCGTGGAGGACCAGCAACTTTGGGTAGACGCAGATCGTTTTACTCCATACGATGATAAGAAATGTGTTACAGGAGAATATCTTCAGGTGGCCGGTACTCCCCTTGATTTTCGTATGCCGCATGCTATCGGAGAATGTATAGATGCGGATCATCCTCAATTGAAGGTGGTAAACGGATATGATCATACTTGGGAATTGAATACGAAAGGAGATGATACAAGGCCGGCTGCCTGGGTGTATGATCCAGCAAGCGGGCGTAAGATGGAGATCTTCACCACCGAGCCGGGAATGCAAATTTATACCGGTAATGGACTGAAAGGAAAAATGACAGGTAAAGGAGGGATAGCTTATCCTTTCCGTTCGGCGGTATGTTTCGAAACGATGCATTTTCAAGATAGCCCCAACCAGCCCGGATTTCCTAGTACTGTACTCCGTCCGGGAGAGGTCTTTCGTAGTCATACGGTTTATAAGTTTGAATAATTGGTGCATCCGTCAACTGGCTGATGTGCCAATTAGCGGTGCTATATATGCCCATACGGTTATTGGTATATTGGTAAATTGACATGTCAGCAAATTTTTTTTTCATTTTGATGTAACGTTTCCCTACCTCTATGTGTCATACTGGTGAACATGGAACAAAATAGATTTGAAATAGAGGCAAAACGAATGCGGCCGGCTTTGTTAAGAATGGCTATCCGTTATTTGGAAGACTCCGACGAGGCAGAAGATGCAGTGCAAGATGCACTGTTGAAACTTTGGTTTCTTCGTGACCGTCTGGACCAATACCGCAGCGTGGATGCATTGGCTATTGTTATAACCAAGCATTTGTGCATCAACCGTCTGCGAGGCACTCGGATAGAGAAAGTCGATTTGGAGCAGGGCATCAGCATTGGTGGAGGTGAAAATCCTGAAATGAAACTGGTAGAGGAAGAGAATATGCAGGAGATACTGGAAGTAATAGGTACTTTGCCTGACTTGCAACAGTCTATTCTCCGCATGAAGCACCTGGAAGGTTTCGAAGTAGAGGAGATAGCCCGTCTCACAGGAAGTACGCCGGTGGCGGTACGAACCAATTTGTCGAGAGCTAGAAAAAGAGTAAAAGAACAATTTATGATACACAGTAAGGTATGGAATTAGATAAGAGGAATATAGAAGAATACATTAACCGTTTCCTGGAAGGGGAGACCACGAATGCCGAGGAGCAGGCTATTTATCGCTTCTTCCATACAGGGGATGTACCTTCTCATCTGATGGGATATGCTCCGATGTTTGCCTGGTATGAGGGAGGTATGCAGGGAGAACCGGGTATGTCGCAGCCAGACGGTCAGGAGGAGGTTGCCGGAGGGAAGAGATCGGAAAAGGTACCGGTGGTTGGAAAAGAAGGCTTTTATCAGCGTATTCCGGTAGCTGTCTGGAGTGCCGGTATAGCGGCAATGATGGTCATTGCGCTGGGGTTAGGCTTGATTTTCTATTCGGAGAACCAAGCAGGCGGAAGTGGTGAATGGTCGTGCTACGAAGGTAGTTATGTGGAAGTGGGAGGCAAGCGAATTTCGGATGTGAAACAGATTATGCCTTGTATTATTGAAACACTGGAAGAGGCGGAACGGGTGGAGAAACTGGCTCAGGAGCGTGTGGAGGAAATTTGTCGTTCCGAGAAAGAGATAGAAGAAAAGGAATTATTGGTAAGCGAATAAAAAACATAAAAAAAATAAGATATGAAAACAAGATTTATTTTAGGAAGTGCATTGGCGGCTGTTTTGCTGATGTGGGGTGGAACAGGTAAGGTTATGGCCCAGAAGAATATTGATAAAATGGCGGCGGAACTGGAAAAACGGGATGATGTGGCTATCAACTCTGTAACGAAACGTGACCCTAAAACCCGCAAAGTGGTGAAGGTGGTGAAAAGTTTCTCGTTAAAGGATGAGAATATAGGTGCAAGGTTGATTGAGGCTTTCGAGAAGGATGAGGAATATGCCGAAACTGCCATTAAGGATATGCCGAAGGGAAGAGGTAAGGCGCAGAAAGCGAATTTTACGTTCATTTATAAGACGGATAATGAGAAACGTACTTACACCCTTAATGTCAAAGAAAGCGGAAGTGTAAGCATGACCGTCATTATCAGTCCGATGAAGGATGGGCAAGAAGTGTGTTCTGTTGTCCTTGACTCGGAATATTGGGATTCGTTCAATGAGCAGATGGCCGAATTAGGGAATAATCTAAGGGATTCCGGTATAGAGGTGCGCCAAATGAGTCGGGAAGAGATGGAGAAGATGCAGGAAACTATCCGCCAGTCATTGAAAGGACTGGATGCTTATGCCATAGCTGAATAGATGATGGCATTATTTTTCACGAACACAAGATAATAAAACACTCTCTTTTAGTTAGATTACAAAAACTTTTTAATTGTCTTGCCTTTCCGGAAGTTGTGAAACTGCCGGAAAGGCTTTGTTTTTTAAGATGAATCTCCATGAAAAATCGAATTGTTTTATATCTTTGCAAGTAATATAAAAAACACACATTAAAGAAGAAAGATGAAAAACGAAATTACCGGAATGAAACTCAGACTGATAGTCATGAACTTCTTGCAGTTTGCCGTATGGGGGGCTTATCTTACTTCCATGGGGACGTATTTGTTTAATATTGGCTTGGGGGCCAAGATAGGTCTGTTTTACGCCATGCAGGGGATTGTTTCCTTGTTTATGCCTGCCATAATGGGAATTATTGCCGACAGGTGGGTGCCTGCTCAAAAATTATATGGTTTCTGTCATTTTATGGCTGCCGTGTTTATGGTGGCTGCCGGGTGGTATGGCTATGTGGATGGTGAAGCGGTTAATTTCGGTACTTTGTTTACATTTTATTCTCTTAGTGTAGCTTTTTATATGCCAACATTGGCTTTGACAAATTCGGTAGCCTATACCGCACTGGATAAAGTAAAACTGGACCCTGTCATCGCTTTTCCTCCCATCCGTATTTTCGGAACGATTGGTTTCATCTGCTCCATGTTGCTGACGGATATCTTGGGATTCCAAAATAATTATATGCAGTTTTTTTCTTGTGCTTGCTTTGGAGTGATACTGGCGGTTTATGCGCTTACTTTGCCTGAGTGTCCTGTAAGTCGTGGTGGAGAACAGAAATCGTTGGTAGATGCTATGGGATTGCGGGCGTTTACACTGTTCAAACAGAAAAAGATGGCTATTTTCTTTATATTTTCTATGTTGTTGGGGGTTTCTTTACAGATAACCAACGGTTTTGCCAATCCGTTTCTCAGCAGTTTCAAGGGAGTTCCGGAGTATGCCGATACGTTTGGAGTGAATCATGCCAATGCATTGATATCTTTGTCGCAGGTGTCGGAAACATTGTGTATCTTATTAATACCGTTTGTGTTGAAGCATTTCGGAATCAAGCGTGTTATGCTGATAGCCATGTTGGCATGGGTACTTCGTTTCGGATTGTTCGGACTCGGGAATCCTGGGCCGGGTGTCTGGATGTTTGTACTGTCCATGATTGTGTATGGGGTGGCTTTCGACTTCTTCAACATTTCTGGTTCGTTGTTTGTTAACAATGAAACTGATTTATCCATCCGTTCCAGTGCTCAGGGATTGTTCGTGATTATGACAAATGGTATTGGCGCTACGGTGGGAACGTTGGGAGCTCAGGCAGTGGTAAATCGTTTTGTTGATATGAACAGCAGTGCTCCGCAGATGGAGGGATGGAGCATGACATGGTTTGTCTTTGCGGGATATGCCTTGGCGGTTGCGGTATTGTTTGCTGTCATATTCAAGTATAAGCATCGTCCCGGGCAAGTTTGATAAATTATTTTTTGACCGTTTCCGATGTAGACGGGAATGGTGGAAGGAAAGTTAAATTATGGATGAAATAGAATTGAAGGTACATGATATGTCCTCTACATTGCAGCCGGCGGATGCATATGCGTTGGTGTTGGAAGAAGTGAACGGCAACCGTAAGCTGCCTATTATTATCGGTTCGTTGGAGGCGCAGGCTATTAAGGTGGTAATGATGGGCTATAAGATGCCCAGACCGTTGACGCACGATCTTTTTCTGACGGTGACCAAAGAGTTGGGGACTGCTTTAAAGAAAGTATTGATATATAAGGTAAAGGATGGAGTCTATTATTCCTATCTGTTTTTGGAAAAGGAAGGTGAGGTATTTAAAATAGACTCACGTACTTCCGATGCGATTGCGTTGGCTATGCGTTGCGGGTGTCCTGTCTATACTACTGATGAGATTATGGAAAGTGAGCAATTGCATGAAGTTGGGAGTACGGCATTTTCTGTCAATGTAAATACAGTTGATGTGGTGATGCTGAAAGAAGCATTGTCAAAGGCTATAGAAGAAGAGAATTATGAGCAGGCATCCCGTTTGCGTGATGAGATAAAACGACGGGAACAAGAGGAGGAGAATACAATAGCTTGATATATAAATTGAAAAAACAAGAAGAACTATGCATGTTTTTTATACCCCTGATATAGCGAGTAACCTTGAGCTTCCGGAAGAGGAAGCAGGACATTGTTTACGGGTTTTGCGCCTTTCCATAGGCGATGAGATTATGTTGACCGATGGGAAAGGTTGTTTTTACAAAGCTGTAATCAGTGCTGCAAGCGGTAAACGTTGCCAAGTGAAGGTAACGGAAACGATTCCGCAGGAAAAAGGGTGGAACGGTTGGTTGCATATTGCCATGGCTCCCACTAAAAATATGGATCGTACTGAATGGTTTACAGAGAAAGCGACTGAAATAGGCTTTGATGAACTGTCTTTCCTGAACTGCCGTTATTCCGAACGGAAAGTAATCAAGAAGGAACGTATTGAAAAGATTCTGGTATCGGCAGTGAAACAATCGTTGAAGGCGACTATGCCGGTGCTGAATGAAATGACGGACTTTAATAAGTTTGTTTCACGGGATTTTAAAGGGCAGAAGTTCATCGCCCATTGCTATGAAGGGGAAAAACCTTTGTTGAAAGATATATTGCGTTCCGGAGAAGATGCTTTGGTGATGATAGGTCCGGAAGGAGATTTTAGCGAGGAAGAAGTGGCTAAGGCTATAGCGGCGGGTTTTCAGCCTGTCAGTTTGGGAAAGTCCCGTCTTCGCACGGAAACAGCTGCATTGGTAGCCTGTCATACGCTGAATTTATTAAACCAAAAATAAGAATATGAGAAAAGGTATTTGGGGATTTGCACTCGTAGCGATAGTGCTGCTTATGGCTTCTTGTTCGTCTGAAAGTGAGTATGCCAACGCTATTCCTAAGGATGCGGCAATGGTTATGTCATTCGATTTCAAGACGATGGCGGAGAAGAGCGGCATAAACGGTAAAGGAGGAGAAAAGGTTGTGGCCAAACTGACGGACGCATTGAAAAGCGGTTTGGAGGGTGAAGCTTACAAGACTGCCGAGAAGATTATTCAAAATCCGTCTGAATCGGGCTTGTCTTTTACCGATAAGGTGTATATGTTCATCACTCCTCATTCTAATGCTTTTGCTTTATTGGCGAAAGTGGATGATGAAGGTAAAGTGGAAGCTTTGCTGGAGGCATTAAAGAATGAGCAGATATGTACGGAGTTGAAAAGTGAAAGCGGATGTACATGGACACAGATGGGTACGGCGCTGTGCGCTTTTAATAAGGGGACTTTCTTATTGATGGGTAGTAATAAAGGAGATGCCCTCAGTTTGAAAGGAAGTTTGCTTTCATTGATGCGTCAGGATGCTGAAAACAGCTACGTAAAGACTACAGACTTTGGTAAGTTGGCTTCGGCAAAAGGTGAAGTCGTTACAGTGATGAATATGTCGTTCATTCCTAATGATATTACCATGCAGATGCGTATGGGAATGCCCGCCGATTTGAAACTGGAAGATATCAAATATCTGGTTTCCGCCACTTTCGAAAAAGGCAAAATTGTAGTGGACGTGGAAACTTTGATTGAAAACAAGGATTTGATTGCTATGTATGAAAAACAGTCGGCTGCTTCCTCATGTATTAAAGGAGCCTGTTTAGAGTATTTCCCTGCCAATACGTTGGTTTGGGCAGGAGGTAATATCAATGGAAAGGGTATTTATGATTTGCTTTGCGAAAATCCTACCATCAGGCAAGTGTTGGATAATCCGATGTTACCAATAGATATTGAAGGTATATTCTCTTCTATTCATGGAGATGTTGCGGTTGGCTATAATTCCTTGTCGAATAATGACTTGCTGATTTATGCTGATGTAACGAATAAAGACTTTTTGCAGTCCTTCGAAGACCTGAAACCTTTGTTGGCTATGACCGGTGGGCAGATGCAGTTGAACTCTACGGGTAAAGACCAATACGAGTTCCGTATGTATCGCCAAAGCATTTGGTTTGGTGTGAAGGACAATCTGCTTTATATCTCGAACAATGAAAGACTGGCAGATGAGGCAGGCCGCCGTTACGGGGTTTCTTTGCAGAATACTCCTTGGGCCGGACAGGTGACAAAGAACCGTTTCTTTATGGCGTTCAATGCGGCGCAGCTGGTGAAGGATGTTCAGGAGAATCCCCGGTTAACCCGTATGCTGGGCAGCGATGCCGCCATGTTCAATGCCATCCTGGGACCTTGCGACTATATGGATGTGATGGCTCCCGATTGGAAAAGCGCCCAAATGAATATTGTTATGAAAGATAAAGAGGTCAACGTGCTACAGTTGATTGTACGTGGATTGGAGAATTTATGAACACTATAGAATTACAACAGACCCTCCCTGCCGTTTTTGCAGGGAGGGATTCTATTATATCTGATGTCTGGCATCAGTCGTTGACTCTGAAGCGTGGAGAAGCTTATTTGGTGGAGGCAGCGTCCGGTACAGGAAAATCATCGCTTTGCAGCTACGTATACGGATACCGTAACGACTATCAAGGTATCATCTGTTTTGACGGGAAAAATATCCGTACGCTTTCGGTGCGCGACTGGGTGGAGATTCGGAAATGTTCCATCAGTATGTTGTTTCAGGAATTACGTTTGTTTACAGAACTGACAGCGTGGGAGAATGTGCAGTTGAAGAATTCGCTGACCGGATTTAAATCTAAGAAAGAAATCAAGGCTTGGTTTGAACAGTTCGGCATTGCCGATAAATGGGATACGCCAATAGCTAAAATGTCTTTCGGACAACAGCAGCGTGTTGCGTTGGTCCGCGCCCTTTGCCAACCTTTCGATTTTATTTTTCTGGATGAACCTATCAGCCATCTGGATGAGGAGAATGGACGGATTATGTCCCGGATATTGGTGGAGGAAGCGGATAGACAGGGGGCAGGTATCATTGTGACCTCTATCGGCAAGCATTTGGAGTTGAACTACACAAAAACGTTGAAGCTATGAGGTTGGTCTGGAAATTATTACGTCAGCATATCAGCTTTTCACAATTGGCGGGTTTTTTCTTTGCCAATCTGTGCGGTATGGTCATTGTGTTGCTGAGTGTTCAGTTTTATAAAGATGTGTTGCCGGTTTTTACAGAAGGTGACAGTTTCATGAAGAAAGACTATGTGATAGTAAGCAAGAAAGTGAGCACATTGGGTTCTTTTGTCGGTAAAAGCAAGACTTTTTCCGAACAAGACATTGCTGAAATCAGCGAACAGCCGTTTACCAAAGGGGTAGGGGCTTTTATCCCTTCCCAATTTAAAGTGTCGGCAGGCATGGGGATGGAGAACGTGGGATTGCACATGTCTACAGCCATGTTCTTTGAGTCTGTTCCCGATGAGTATGTGGATGTGAACCTGGATAAATGGGAGTTTGATGAATATGAACGGGTCGTTCCTATTATCATCCCCCGTAATTATCTGAATCTGTATAACTTCGGTTTTGCACAAAGCCGGAGCCTGCCGCAATTGTCGGAAGGGGTGATGGGTATGGTTAATTTGGATATACGTATTACCGGTGTGGGGCGTACGGAAAACTTTAAAGGAAAAATAGTTGGTTTCTCTAATCGTCTGAATACGATTCTTGTTCCGGAAACATTTATGACGTGGGCCAACAATGAGTTTGCCCCGGGGCAGAAAAGCGAACCGTCACGACTGATTGTTGAAGTGAACAATCCTACGGACGACCGTATTGCCAGGTTCTTTAAAGACAAGGGATATGATACGGAAGATGACAAGTTGGATGCGGGAAAGACTACCTGGTTCTTGAAAGTGATTATAGGAATTGTGCTTTCTGTAGGTTTGCTTATCAGTGTGCTCTCTTTCTATATTTTGATGCTCAGTATTTATTTGTTGCTGCAAAAGAATACATCCAAGTTAGAGAATCTGTTATTGATAGGTTACAGTCCGGCTAAGGTGGCGCTCCCTTATCAAATGCTGACATTGGCACTCAATGCTGTGGTGCTGTTTTTATCAGTGGGAATTGTGATTTATGTGCGGAGTAACTATATGGATATGATAGGAAAGTTATTCCCACAATTGGAAGCAGGAAATTTAGGACCGGCCTTGGTTATAGGTGTTTTGCTTTTTGTGGGTGTATCCTTATTTAATATAGTAGCGGTACGTCGTAAAGTGGCATCTATATGGATGCATAAAGGTTGATAATAGTTATGGTATCTCAGACAGAATTTACGCTTCGTCCCCGTACCAGGGGATTTCACCTGATTACTGATGAAGTGGTGCGCAATTTGCCGCCACTTCCCCAAACAGGTTTGCTTTATTTGTTCATCAAACATACTAGTGCGGCATTAAATATCAATGAAAATGCCGATCCGGATGTCCGTACGGATATGGAATCTATTTTTAACCATTTGATAAAGGAACGTGAGCCTTATTACGAACATACTTTAGAAGGTTGGGATGACATGCCTGCTCATGCAAAAGCAACAATTATAGGCGTCAGCCTCACTATTCCTATTACAGAAGGTCGGTTGAATATGGGTATTTGGCAGGGAATTTACCTTTGTGAGTTCCGCAACCATGGAGGTGGTCGTAAAATTGTAGCTACTGTAATGGGGGAATAACTTTTTCAGATGTTCATCCGGGTTATTATTTATTTAAAAAAATAGATTAATTCCACTTTAATCAGAACTCTTTTTTTAACTTTGTACCAATTCTTGAAAACAGATGAAAATTCATTTGAAAACAAGAAGGAACATATATAATTAAGAGCGTTTAAAATATTACCTTGTCTTAGAAAATCCCCAATTTTCAAAGCTGCACAAGTGTAATACAACAAGCGCTCACGTCTTGTGTTTATACTCCTTAACAGGATTAGTATATTCATAAAGACGTGGGACACTGTTGTTATTATTTGTGCAGCTGGTATGGGGATACCTCTAAGGCAGATAAAATATTAAGCAGGTCCCACGTCTCTTTTTTATGTCTGTACCATAAAAATGAACGGATAAAACTAGCCTGAGTGATGAAAATTATTGTTTGGAATTCGCAGGATAAATGTGTGGCTGATTATCATAAATTGATAAGAGGCTGCGATGTGTTGTGCCTGTTGGATTGCGGGCAATGGACGGTTCCGGTGTATGCACTTCAGATACAGAATGGTCTGTTTCACTGGAAAGATGAGCATGAAGGCCTTTCCTATGATATATTTTATTGCTTGGAGAAGGTGGCGTTTATATGTCGGGATGGTTTGTACAGCGGAGAATCTGTTCTATATAGCATTCATTCCAATATAGGATCTTTGGTAGGTATTCGTTTGCAGGATGATTTTTGGCTGTTTGCCAACCATGAGTCTAATCGGAGCAATGCCTGTCATATAGGTGAGTTTTATTTGCGTGAAATCTCAGATCGTTTCAGAAAGGCAGCTTTTGTAGCCGATTTTAAGGAAAAGTCTTATTCTTGGGCACAGGAAACGATAGGTGGATTATATTGTATTGCTCCTCCCAAAGGATACCATCCGCATACCATCAATTATTTATTTACCATTCATGTGGCCTGTACGGATTTCTATTTGTTGGAAGGCTATAGTAGGGCTTCCAATCAGCCTACTTTCTTTAAATTGGAAATTTAATATGTTCCGGATTATAATTTTTCACTTTTTCCTTTGATAATAAAAGAATTAGTGTATATTTGCACATGAACAGTAACATTTTATAAGGAATTTACGTTATGGGCAGAGAACTTATATTTGACCGGTTTTCGCAGCAGGCTCTTCAGACCTTGCACCGGTATCGTGCCGTTATGTTCAGTCCTACGATGCTCATGTCTTTGGTTGTTTACCTATGATTTTTTTATCCTTAATTCTTACACATTAACATGAGTTTACTATGGACAACAGACCGACTATCGCTGAAGTACAAGAATGGGTACTGAAGCTTTATAACACGTGTGAACAAACCATCACTAGTGAGGAACGTAAAGAACAGCATAAATATGCCGTTATGGTACAACGGCCACAGGACAAAAAGTTCCTGGTGAAGATGCTGGACGAATCTTCTCAAATTCGTGATCGTAAGAAATTGGCAGAACGTATCAAGAAGCTGATAGACCGTTATGGTGTACCTGAGTTCTTGAATAAGCGTGATGCTTTCCTTTTTAAAATGTACCAGGCTTTTGGCCACCATTTTGATTTTATTGCCATACCAATCATAAAGAAGCGCCTTCGTATGGATACTTCTAAAGTGATTCTGGATGAGGCGCGTCCTAAATTAACAGCCCATCTGGCTGCCCGTTTTAAGCAAAAGATTGGTCAGAATGTAAATTTGCTGGGTGAGGTCGTATTAGGAAACGGAGAAGCAGACCATCGTTATTTCCATTATTTAGAAGCTTTGGAGGCTCCCGATATCAATTATATCTCCGTGAAAATATCGGGTATCTACGCACAGACCCATGCGCTGAATTATGAAGAAAGTTTTCCGGAACTGGTGAAACGTATGTGTGCGCTATATCAGAAAGCGATTGATTTTCCTTACGTAGATGAGAATGGTGTAAAACGTTCCAAGTTTGTCAATTTGGATATGGAGGAGTATAAAGATGCTCACTTTACATTGCGCTTGTTTAAAGAAGTGTTGAGCAGACCGGAATTTAAAAACTATTCGGCAGGTATTGTTGTACAGGCTTATCTGCCCGATGCGTATGAATTTCAGACTGAATTGTTGGACTTTGCCAAAGCGCGTATGGCTGATGGCGGTGCGCCATTGAAAATGCGGTTGGTAAAAGGTTGTAATCTGGAAATGGAAACGGTTATCTCTTCTCTTCGTGGCTGGCCTAATCCAGTGAGGACATCGAAAACAGAAGTCGATGCCAATTATTTGCATATTCTGGAACGGGCTTTGTTACCGGAGAATGCAAAAGCCTTGCATGTGGGGGTCGCTTCTCATAATTTGTTCACTATTGCATACGCCTATCTGTTGAGTCGGAAGCTGGGAAGCGCGGAGTACATGACTTTTGAGATGTTGGAAGGTATGGCTGATCATGTATGGCGTGCCCAATCCCAATTGGGAAATCATGTGATTTTATATGCACCGGTGGTAAAAGATGAGCATTTCCTGAATGCAGTATCTTACTTGGTCCGTCGTATGGATGAAAATACGGCTCCGGACAACTTTCTGACCCATTCGTTCAATTTGAAGCCGGGTACGGATACTTGGCGTTTCTTGCAGAACCAGTTTGAGGAAGCTTATAAGATGAAAGATGTTATTACGCATATTCCTACCCGTACACAAAACCGCTTGCATCGTTATACTCCCGTTCCACCAGCTGATGTAATGAAGAATGAACCTGATACTGATTTTGATTTGGCTCAGAACCAGGAGTGGGTTCGGAATATTTTTGCGAAGTGGAAGAAGTCACCGGCGGATTCACCTGAAATCATTCCTTTGCAGATAGGAGCTGAAACGGTGGTTTGTGAGAAGCGTCATAAATATATGGACCGTTGTCAGGATGATGAAGTTTGTGTATGTGAAATGTCACAAGCTGATGCCGGACAGGTGATGAAAATTTTGGAAATAGCCGAAAAAGATCCTGCCGGATGGAGAAAGACAACATTGCAGGAACGGCATAAAATAATGTATGAAGCTGCCAACAGACTGGGTGAGATGCGTGGTGATTTGATAGGTTGTATGTGTGCTGTGACAGGGAAGACAGTGGTGGAAGGCGATGTGGAGGTATCGGAGGGGATCGATTATGCTCGTTTTTATACCACTAGCATGAAGCAGTTTGCAGAATTGCCGGATGTGGATATTGCTCCTAAAGGGACTATTTTGGTTATTTCTCCGTGGAACTTTCCGTGTGCCATACCTATTGGTGGTATTGTGGCAGGACTGGCAGGAGGAAATACTGTGATTCTGAAACCGGCTACTGTTGCCGCTCCTGTGGCATGGTTGTTTGCCAAGGCATTTTGGGATGCAGGTGTGCCTAAAGAGGCTTTGCAGGTTATCATTACAGACCGTGAGGCATTAAAGGTATTGACTACGGCTCCGGCTGTCAAACATATTATTCTGACAGGAGGGACAGACACTGCCCAAAATATTGCACGCAGTAATCCGGCTACTCCATTGTCGGCAGAAACCGGTGGTAAGAATGCAATTATCTTGACAGCTTCCGGTGACCGTGACCATGCTATTATGAATATTGTGGCTTCTGCTTTTGGCAATGCCGGTCAAAAATGTTCCGCATGTTCTTTATTGCTGGTAGAACGCTCGGTCTATGAGGACAAGAACTTTCAAGATAAGTTGAAAGATGCCGCAACTAGTATGAAGGTGGGTAGTGTATGGAATCCTGGGAATGTGGTAGGTCCGATGATTACCAATAAGAATGATAAATTATTGAAAGCTCTGGAACTGGAAAAAGGGGAGTCTTGGTTGGTTCCACCTCGTTTTCTTGATAAGCATAAATATGTATTGGCTCCTACAGTGAAGTGGGGGGTACGTCCCGGCAACTATTCATTCAGAACGGAATTGTTCGGTCCGATGCTGAGCGTGGTTTGCATTGAGAATTTGCAGCAAGGCATTGATTTGGTAAACAGTTTGGAATATGGTTTGACTTCGGGCTTACAGAGTTTGGATGAAGGCGAACAGAAATTGTGGAAAGATTCAATTATGGCAGGTAACCTTTACATCAATCGTGGTATAACGGGGGCTATTGTAAATCGTCAGCCGTTTGGTGGAATGAAATTGTCGGCTTTTGGTGGAGGTGTGAAGGCGGGTGGTCCTAACTATTGTGCTTGTTTTGTAAATATTGCAGATAAGCCAGGCAGTACCACCGACTATACACAAAGTTATGTGAAGGCATACGAGCAGGAATTTGCGCATGCTCGTGATGTCAATAATCTGTATGGCGAGCAAAATGCATTCCGCTATCTGCCTTTAAAGAATATGGTTTTGCGTCTTTTCCCGGGAGATAACAATGAAGATGCAAAGATGATTGCTTTGGCTGCCAGAATTTGTCATACTCCATTGAGTATTAGTTTTGAACCTGGTGATGACCGTACCGCTGCATTGGCTTCTTTGGGATGTCCTTTAAAAGAAGAAGCGTTGGCCGGATTCCTGAAATCAATGAAGAATTATGAACGTATCCGCACTTGTGGGGCTGATATTCCGATGGAAATGTACGAGGAAGCTGCACGTATTGATAAGTATATTGCTACAGCTAAACCGGTGAAAGACGGACGTGTGGAATTGGTTCATTACATCAAGGAGCAAAGTATTTCATTTGAATATCATCGTTATGGTAGTATTCTGGAGGTGCCGCCGGTAGAATGATGAAATAGCTTTTATTAGTATGTCTTTAGTATAACTTTATTAGGAGTCTCGAATTGTATGGGACTCCTAATTCTGTTTTAGAAATTATTACTAGAATTTTTGGGTGGGAGAGAATAAATGTGTATATGTTCAGACGTTTTTCACCAGCAGAGGCAATAGTAAGGGCAAATAATCTTTTAATTCAATACGTAATTGTTTTAGTGCCTGTTGAATGCGATAGTCAATGGTTTTGGGTGATACTCCCAGTATTCCGGCTATTTCTTTATAACTCATATTCTTAAAACGGTGCATCACAAATGCTTCTTTATAAGATTCAGGAAGTGCTGTCACCGCTTCTTGGATGCGTGTGGTCAACTCTTCTATAAGATAAAAATTGGGTTCGTCTATCAAGGATTGCATCTCTTCATAGAAATAGTTTTCGGCCCGGCTTTTCACTTCCTCTTGCTTGATGCGGTTTATAGCACGATGATATACAATAGAGAATAAATAGCTGCTTAATGAAGATTGGATAACAACCATCTCTTTGTTTTTCCAAAGCCACAGCATGGCATCTTGCACACATTCTTCTGCATCTTCTAATTCTACGAATTTGTTTCCGTATGCACATAACATGGGGTAGTATTTCCTAAAAAGTATATCAAATGCCTTTTCGTTACCATCTTTGATAGCTAATAATAGGGATTGGTCTTCATAGTTATACTTTGTTTCCATTATTTAAAGGTTGATTTGTGTGCAAATATAATCTTTTAAAACTAAAAAAACAGATTGTATTTCGGTAATTCCATTCTATGGAATACTTTTTTAGAGGGAGTCTTGATTAAAGTCATTTGTAGTGTGCCCTTTGGGTGTTATGTATGACCAAAGGGCACATAGGAAATATATTTAATTATTTTTTCACTTTGAAGCGTAATACTATCGGTTCGTTTTTGAGGTTACGGGGTAAGAACACCTTTGTCTTTTCTTTGTCTTTGGTATATTTTATATTTTTATTGCCTTGTAGTAGAGTCATCTTGCCGTTAGGGATATTGCCGGTCCATTCTATTGTTTCTGGAAGTTCCTCTCCTTCTGGTAAAGCGTAAATGGCATATAAAGTTTTTCCATCTTTGTCTGCGGTGAACCATATATTCCCATTGTTATATATAGGAGTTGTACGGGTGGCATAAATGGCTTTTCCGTTTATTTTCAACCATTGGCCTATTTCATGTAAACGTTTTGTTACTTCGTCTTCAATGATACCATCTGGTGTCGGACCTACTCCTAATAATAAACAACCTCCTTTGGCAGTGATTTCTATTAAAATATTAATAATTTTTTGTGGTGATTTAAAAGGAGCATTAGGTGTCCAGCCCCAATCATTGCTTAGTGTGATACAACTTTCCCAAGGATAGTTAAGCTGCGTTTCGGGAATACCACGTTCCGGTGTCTGGTAGTTTTCGTTTTTACCACGTATGCTGCGGTCTACCGAAATGAGTCCCGGGTGTTTCTTGCGTGCTTTTGACAATATTCTGTCTAAGTGAATATCTTCACCTGTAATCCATCCTCCGTCTAACCACAAAATATCAAAACTTCCGTACTCGGACATCAGTTCGTCCAATTGGTTTTCGGTATAGGTCTGATAATTCTGCCACCAGTCGGGATGACGTTCTTTTTTGTAATTGATTCCTCGTTGGGGAGTGGCAAAATAAGGATTCCAGAACCATTCGCAATGCCAGTCGGGCTTAGAAAAATAGCATCCTATCATGAAGCCTTTTTTTCGGAATGCATCAAATACATGATAAGCCACGTTTTTGCGTGGATTGTTTTTAAAGGCTCCATGTGCAATGGAGAAATCTGTATATTTAGAGTCAAAGGTACAGAAACCGTCATGATGTTTAGTGGTGAAAATCATGTATTTGATTCCAGCATCCTGCATTACATCCGCCCATTGTTCTGGATTGAAGTGAACTGGATTTAATTGATCTTTTAGTCCGAAATACCATTTTTTATATTCATCGTATGGCATTCCGTTTTTGCGTGAGATCCAATCCACGTCTTCGGAACAGATAGACCATGATTCAACAATTCCGGGTACAGAGTAGAGGCCCCAATGAAAGAGAACACCGAATTTCTGATCTTGCCATTTTTCCAGTTTGTCTAGAACCAGGCGGTCATCAGGCCATACATAGCCGGCCTCTTCTGATTGTTGGTGTACGAATCCTTCCACTTGTTGGGAATAAACATTAAAGCAAAATGTTGTGCTGATGAGGCAGCATCCTAATAGTTTTTTGTAGTTTTTCATACTGTGGGAATTATATGATTATCTTTTGAAACAATTTTTTCTTCAGCAAAGGTTATAATTAAAAATGAAGGAAAAAAACTTTTGAAAATAAATATATTTTTGTTTAGGAATATGTTTTTTTCGCTTGCCATATAAATAGATGGCTGTTGCCTGTTTGTATGAATTGAGAAATTAGAAACCTTTAATTTATAATGGAATGAAACGATTTTATTTCTTTTGTTCGCTTATGCTGCTTGTGCTACCTGCTTTAGCACAAGGTGTTTGTCTCAGGACGAAATCAACAGAAATTCAAATTGATCAAGAGGGATGTTTTTCTTCTGTACAAGTGGAGAAGAAAGAAATTCTGGGAGCAGGAAAGTATCCTTTATTGACTATTGGTATGGATAACCAATTGCTTGTCCCTGTAAAAATGGAGTCTAATGACTCTATACTTCAGCTTCGTATGTCGGATGGGGGAGAAGTCGTTTTACAATATCGGCAAAGTGACGTTTGTGTTACATTAGAAGTGAAAGATATTCCCCAGCGATATGACATTTTGATTTATGGTCCGTTAGGTGTAAATATTCATGAAGTAGTGGGAGATGTGATTGGAGTTGCGCAAGGTAAAGGTGTCGCTTTTGGAATCCAGGCACTCAATATTAAAACAAATGCTGGTATTCCCGAAGAGTATGGAGCATTAGTTACCCGTCATTATAGATATGTGGGGAAGGAATCACAGTTATCTGTTGCTAATATAGCCAGTTATCGGTTGGCGGCTACTGATACAGGAGATGGCACTATTTTTCAGTTTTCCGTACGTAAACGTGATAGAGATGAGTACCGTTCTGTTTTGCAATTAAAAAAGTCATTGGCGTTGTCTGTAGAAGGTGAGGACGGAGCTATAAAAGGTTCAAAGATAGCTATGTTTGGTTGTAAGCAGAAAGATGCTTTGGCTCGTATTGGTGAAATTGAACTGGAGCAGCATCTTCCTCATCCGTTATTTGATGGCGAGTGGGGGAAAACCTCCAGAGCAGTAATGAAGTCTTATCTGATTTCGGATTTTTCGGAAAACAATTTGGATATGGTACTGGATAAGGCTGAGATAGCAGGCTTCAAGTATATTTATCATAGCGGTCCTTTTAGTGACTGGGGACACTTTAATTGGAATTCTTCTTTTACCCGGAATGGTGATGAAGGTGTAAAGTGTATGGTGGATAAAGCTAAGGCAAAAGGTATAAATATGGGGGTGCATACTCTCAGTAATTTTATAACGACTAATGATTCGTATGTGACACCGGTTCCTTCCAGACATTTGCAGAAGCAGGGAGTGCTGACTTTAACAGATGATATTACTGAAAGCCAAACAGACATCCGCATTCAGAAAAGCGATTTGTTTGAAATCCCTCTATCATTGAATACTCTTCAGATAGACGATGAACTTATTATATATAACAAAGTGAAAAAAGAAACGGACTTCTTTTTATTGAAGGATTGCAAAAGGGGAGCTTTCAAGACAAAAGCGTCCGGTCATTCTTCAAAAACTCCTTTATATAAATTATCTGATCATGCCTATAAGGTATTTTTCCCGGATTTGGCTTTACAAGATACATTGGCAGACCGGATTGCCGATTTGATGAATAAGACCGGCTTAAGTCAGATTTCTTTTGACGGATTGGAAGGATGTTCCTATACCGGGCATGACGAATACGCTACCTCCCGCTTTGTGACCCGTTGTTATACTCAGTTTGATCATAATGTAATAAATGACGCCAGTCGTCTGAATCATAATTTGTGGCATATTCATACAAGAATGAATTGGGGTGAGCCCTGGGGAGAAGCTATGCGTACGGGGCAAGTGGCTAATAGAATTAAGAACCAAGATTTTTTTCAAAGGAATCTTTTTCCACGTATGCTTGGATGGTTTCTTATTCGATTGGCCGATCGGAAATTTGAATGTTCCACTTTGGAGGATGTGGAGTGGGCTTTGTCCGAGGCGGCAGGTTTTGATGCCGGTTATGCAATGACCATTAATACCACTACCTTAAATCGGCATGGGCAAATAGACCGATTGTTACAGGCTATCAAACATTGGGATATACTGCGTGAGGCTCAAGCTTTCACGGAAGAACAAAAACAGCGTTTGAAAGATCCGCAGTCCGAATGGCATTTGCAAAAGGTGGATGAGAAGAATTATCAGCTTTATCCTCTGTTTGTGTCCAAACGTTATTATTGTAATTTAGCAGAACTTCAGCCGGGGCAGCCAGGAGGAGCTGACTGGATATGGGAAAATAAATATTCCGGGCCATGTAAAATTCAAGTAAAGCTGGAAGGAGAAGGAACTGTTTCCAACCTGTCGTTTACTACTTCGGCTGGTACTGTTAGATTTCCGTGTAAGTTGGAGGGTGGACAATATCTGTTATATGATTTTGACGGAAATGCTACTATAACTGATAAAAATTATAATGTCATAGAGGTGGTCGATGTAGAAGGGGCACTTTATCTTTCCGAAACTTCCTCTCCGGTATCTTTTTCTTGTGAACCGGAAGTAGGAGAGGCTCCTGAAGTAGTTGTACGATATATAACTCATGGAAATCCTGAAAAAGTTTCTTTATGAAAATATATTTTTGAAAATAAATGCATGTTTGTTTAGGAATGTATTTTTCCCGCTTGCCATATAAGTAGAAGGACTTAAAAACATACGTATGGAGTATAATGAAAAGAATATAGATTTGCTGCTCCCCCGTTATTGTGAGGGTATTGCAACGGTAGAAGAGCAGCGGTTGGTAAAAGATTGGATGAAGGAGTCTGAAGAAAATTGCCGGATAGTGAAGCAGATGGAAATGCTTTATTTAGCGGCTGATACTATTCATGTAATTAATAAGGTAAATACAGAAAAGGCTTTAGTTAAGGTAAAAGGTAAAAAGACTGAAAGAAGGAAGGTGGCTTGGTGGGAGTGGGCACAGCGTGTTGCCGCCGTGTTATTTCTCCCACTGCTTGCTACTTTTTTAGTAGAACATTATGGTGGAAAGGATGCGGATGTACAAATGTTGGAAGCTAGGACAAACCCAGGAATGACTACTTCAGTAGTATTACCCGATAGTACGGTGGTTTTTTTGAATTCAGAATCCTCTTTGCGATATCCTTCTTCTTTTAAGAATAGCAAGGAGAGAAAAGTTGAGTTGAAGGGCGAAGGGTATTTTGAAGTAACTAAAGATGCGGAAAAACATTTTATTGTGTCTACAGTTCACTGTTCGCAGGTAGAGGTGTTAGGAACCAGTTTTAATGTAGAGGCTTACGAAGAGTCTCCTGAGGTATCTACCACTTTAATTGAAGGTAAAGTCAACTTCAGTTTCCAAGAAGGTGTCCGGAAAAAACAGGTTGTGTTAGCTCCCGGTCAGAAAGTTGTGTATGATTCCAAAAAAGGAACAGCAAGTTTATTTGAGACTTCCGGTGAAACGGAAACTTCATGGAAGGACGGCAAGATTATTTTTGATAATACTTCTTTGAAGGATGCTTTACGGATTTTAGAAAAGCGATATAATGTGGTGTTCATTCAGAAAAATCCTGCACGTAAGGCTGCTTTTACCGGGACTTTTACCAGTCAGCGTTTGGAGCGTATTCTGGAATATTTTAAATTATCTTCCAATATACACTGGAAATACGTAGACGGTAAGGATGCGTCACAAAAAAAGACCCATATAGAGATTTATTAATCAAATAACCTTAAATTGAATATAATATGAAAGAACTATCACCTTAAAGTAACAAAAAACATACGGGAAAATATTGGCGTATCTTCCCGTATGGAAAATCGGTTTTCAAATTAAAGCTTGTTTGGCGACAAGCTCAATCAACTAATTTTAAAACTTAAGTCATTACAAAAGTATGAAAAATAATTGTAGTATCCAATTTTCGAGGATACCAAATCGTCTATGGCTCTCCTCGAAAAAAATCCCAAGAACTATGAAACTATTTACTCTTTTCTTTGCTTGTTCCCTGGGACTGGCTCATGCATCCGAATCGTATGCGCAGACGGCTATAGTCAATGTGGAGGTACAGAATAAGACTGTAGGGGAAATTTTGAAAGAAATTGAGAAACAATCGGATTTTGATTTCTTCTTTGATAATACGCTTATTGATTTAAACCGTCGTGTATCAGTAACTTCTCGTAATAGTGATATCTTTAAGGTGCTGGAGAAGGTATTTAAAGGTACAAATGTGAAATATTCTGTTTTGGATAAAAAGATTGTCTTGACTACTAATACTGACGATGTACAGACAGCGCAGCAGACTACTTTTAAAGTAACCGGAAAAGTAGTGGACAATACGGGAGAAGGCGTGATCGGAGCTACTGTGTTGGAACAAGGGACCACAAATGGTACAGTGACTGATATGGATGGAAACTTTGAATTGGTGGTTTCTAATAAGGAAGTTACTTTGGAGATTTCATATATAGGCTATAGTAAGTCTGTAGTGAAAGTAAAATCAGGTGTGGCTGTTACTGTCACTTTAAAAGAAGATACAGAAGTATTGGATGAAGTGGTAGTAGTGGGGTATGGAACCCAGAAGAAAGCCAATTTGACTGGTGCTGTTTCTCAAGTTTCTATGGACAAGGTATTGGGCAACCGTCCGGTTGCCAATGTGGGTACTGCCCTGCAAGGTGCCATTCCGGGTTTGGTAGTTACGCCCAAGGCTGCTCCGGGAGAGAATACCGGATTTAATATCCGTGGTACAACTTCTATCAATGGAGGGGGACCATTAGTACTGATTGATAATGTTCCAGGTGATGTGAACTTGTTGAATCCTGAAGATATTGAAAGCGTATCAGTATTGAAAGATGCCGCTTCGGCTGCAATTTATGGTGCGCGAAGTGCATTTGGTGTTGTATTGATAACTACCAAGAAAGCTAAAAAGGGTGAGAAGATGACTATCAACTATAACAACACTTTAGGTTGGACGACCTCTATTGGTCGGCCCGAGCAGGAAAGTATGGATACTTATTTTGATATGTGGCAACATGCTTTTGGCGATACTCATTATATTCAATCTATGGACATGAACCGTTGGCGTGAACTCTACCATCAATATCATAGCGGACAGTTGCAGGGTGTGGAACCTAGTGGACGCTATATGGATGAAGGTGGACGTCCTTATTTCTTAGGCAATACTGACCATGCAGCTACTGCTTTAACTACCGGATTCCAGCAGACTCATAATGTTTCGGCTACCGGGGGTACGGAAAAACTGACCTATCGTTTGAGTCTGGGCTATCTTAATAACAATGGTGTGCAGAAAGGAAACAAAGATGTATACGAACGTCTTAACGTATCGTCTTATGTGAGTGCTGACATAACTGATTGGCTGACTACTTCTCTTGATTTCCGTTATACAAAAGGAGATAGAGATATGCCTAATGCCGGCGGATTTAATTTCTTTGGAACTAATTATCCTAATTATTTTCCGACAGGCACCATGATTGATGATGAAGGAAAGACACAATATTGGGATAACCCGGAGAACCTTCTTAAACTGGCTGCTGTGAACAATACTGTGACAAAGAATCCGCGTATCTATTCACGCACATCCATACATCCTATCGAAGGACTTGAAATGATTCTGGAATATACTTACGATGGTAAAGAAGTGGCTTCGCATACTTATAATGGATATTATTCATTGATGCATCCGCAGAATACTTCTATTTCTGACCCTAAAACGTCTAACTTTGGCAATAACCGGACTTCAGTAGATTATAACTCTATCAATGCCTATGCTACTTACCGTAAATCATTCAAAGATCATAATCTCAAGATTATGGGTGGTTTCTCACAAGAAACATCTAGAACAGAAGAACTCAAGGTAAGCCGTTTGGACATGATTGACCCGGATCTTCCCTCTATCACAGGAGGTGTGGGCGAAACTACTGCCAACGACTATTATGGGGAGTACATCATTCGTGGTGCTTACGGGCGTATCAACTATGACTACCAAGGTAAATATCTCTTGGAAGTGAATGGTCGTTATGACGGTTCTTCCCGTTTCCCGCGTAATAATCGTTATGGATTCTTCCCCTCGTTCTCACTGGGTTGGCAAGTAGGACGTGAAAAGTTTATGAAATGGACTGAAAACTGGTTGAACGAATTCAAACTCCGTGCTTCTTGGGGTGAAATCGGTAATCAGGTTCTTGGTGACAAACTTATCCACAACTATGCTTATATTGCCATGATGGATCCCGAAAAAGCTCAATGGATAATGAACGGAATGCGGCCTATAACTTTGACTACTCCAGGTATGGTAAGCTCAAACTTCACATGGGAAGTGGCTAAAACAACCAATATCGGTGTGGATTTGTCATTGTTCAACAATCGTTTGCAGACTACTTTCGAGTGGTATCAGCGTCGCACGGAAGGTATGTTAGCTCCGGGAGCTGACTTCTCCGCTGAAATAGGTGCGGCCGCTCCGAGAATGAATGCCGCCGACCTTCGTAATCGTGGCTGGGAATGGAGCATCAGTTGGAGAGAGCAAAGAGGAGACTGGCGTTATAACATAAGTTTCAACATCTACGATTCTAAAACCATTATTGAAAAGTATGATAATGCTGCATGTTCATTGCCTTCAGATGCAATGCCTTATTACGAAGGAATGACTTTAGGTGAGCGTTGGGGATATGTGACAGACGGCTTTTATGAAATTAATGACTTTGTACCTTCCTCAGATGATGTGAAAGGTTGGCAAGACGGTGTGTGGACGCTGAGAGAAGGCATCACTTCTATTCAAGGAATAACTGTTCGTCCAGGTGACGTGAAATTCAAAAACTTGCGTGATGATGAAAACAGCGTGAATCGTATCGATCCAGGTGCAAGTACTGTCGATAATCCCGGTGATCAAAAGATTATAGGTAACACTTCGGCTAGATTCCAATTTGGATCTTCATTGGGTTTCGGCTATAAAGGTTTTGACTTCTCTATGTTGTTACAAGGTACAGGTAAACGGGACGTTTGGCTATTGGATCAGAGTATATATAAACCTTTTGGAGGTGTAAAACATGGTGCGTTGTATAAAGGACATAGTGATTATTGGAAACCCCGTGATATGAATGCCAATACCGTAGAAGGATGGACTTCGGTAAATGACAATCCCAAATATCCTCGCATCTATGACAACTTAGGAAACCAAGGCTCTAACTTTCGTACACAAACTCATTTCTTGGAAAATGGAGCTTATCTACGTGTGAAGAACATCACTGTAGGATATACTTTCCCTACAGCATGGGTTTCAAAGGTAGGATTGACCAAGGCTAAGATTTACTTCTCAGGTGAAAATTTGTTTACTTTCAGCAGCTTGCCTACAGGGTTCGATCCCGAACGTTTGTCATGGTCATATCCTTTTTATCGCACGCTGTCATTCGGATTCAATTTAACACTTTAATATAACAGATTATGAAATTAGCAAAATATATATTGATAGCTTCATTGGGAATGGCTTCATTGTCAGCTTGTAATGATGATTCAATGGATCGTTTTCCTATAGAAAAACCATCAGAAGAAACAGCTTTTAAAACCAGTTTGAACTTTAAGACTTATGCTTGGGGACTTTACGGTATTTTTACCAACAAGGATATCATGTTGCGTGGGTATAATATGACCGGGGCAAATACTTCTTATTGGGAGGGAGACCGCTTGGCAAATTATGTGCGTAACGGACGTAGCTTGCGTAGCATTGCTAATCCATATGCCAATCACGGAATCAACGCCAATAATACCAGTGGATATGTGTTTTCTTATATTCGCTCGGTAAATGTGATGCTTGACAATATAGATGGGAGTCAGATGGATGATAATGAAAAGGCTCATTGGCGTTCGGTTGGTTATTTTTTCCGTGCTTATAATTATGTGGAGCTGATCATGCGTTACGGAGATGTACCTTGGATTGATCATGTGTTGACAGAAGAAGAAGGACGTAATGATATTCCTCAGCGTCGTCCACGAGCAGAAGTGGCTGAATTGGTTTTGAATGATTTGCTCTATGCCAGCGAGAATATCAATACAGGAGCTTTTGCTAAGATGGATGCTGATGGAAAAAACACCATTAATAAACATGTGGTGGATGCGCTTATTTCACGTTTTGGGTTGTGGGAAGGAACTTGGCAAAAATATCACAATGTAGAGGATGGAAATCCTGAACTATACTTGAATGCTTCTCTCAAAGCCTCCGAAACGTTGATGAAAGCTTTCCCGAATGTGGGAAACAACTACGATGCTTCTTTTAACACAGAAGATTTGAGTACGATTCCGGGTACTATCCTTTACAAGGAATTTGTGTACGATGTGATCGCTCACAATACGATGCAGTTCTTGCGTTCCGATGCTTCGGCTATGGAAGCTACCAAGCAGTCGGTAAATATGTTTTTGATGCAAAATGGAAAGCCAGTTCATCATCCCGATAATGCCGATACTTACAATGACAAGACTATGAATGATGAGTTTCGTAACCGTGACTATCGTCTTTATTTTAACATCATACCTCCTTATAAAGTGGCTAAGGGAACCAGCGGTACTACTTGGAGATACTCTACCACTGAAGACTATACAGAAGGTGGATGCTTTAATAATCCGAATTGTAGAATGGATGGATCTCCTGAATCAGACCGTGAATACATTGACTTAATGGAACAAATTTCTGCTTCTACTGGTAAGCGGCTTCCTGTGTCAAATTGGGCGGGAAATGTTTTGCACTTGACCCCTCACTTCTTTGGTTATGAAAAGGGTGGAATGGGAACTATCGGTCCGATGCGTTGTGTTTCCGGTTACTTTTGTTGGAAGGAATACAATACTTGGGATAAAACTATTGCAGGTTCATTTCAGGTAGGTTCGGCAGATAAGCCTATTTTTAAAATTGAAGAAGTGTTACTCAACTATGCGGAAGCGAAGTATGAATTGGGAGGATTCGATCAAAGCATTGCCGATAAAACAATCAACGTGCTTCGTCCGCGTGTCAATGTAGCTAATATGAATGTGGCTGAAATTAATGAGAACTTTGATCCTGATCGTGATCCATCAGTTGAACCGGTGCTTTGGGAAATTCGCCGTGAACGTTTTACTGAGTTATTTGGAGAAGGTTTTGGATTCTATGACATCCGTCGGTGGAAAACTGCACCTTGGTGGATTAATCAAAAGCCGTTAGGTGTGTATATGCGTAGAACGGATCAGGGTGGTATGCCTGACAAATATATTTTTGTGGATGAATATGGTAATGTGAATTATGAAGAGGGATATATGGAATTAGAACCGACTCGTCCCGATGAACTGAGTGATAAAGGTTGGGATGATACTTTTTATCTTTACCCCATTCCCGCTAAACAATTTACTTTGAATTCTGGATTGAAACAGAATCCTGGTTGGGAGAAATTCTAATCATAACATAAGTGTAAAAATGTTTTATAAGCTCGAACAATTAATTTAAAATCATCATAATAATAGACAGTTATGGACCTTTCAAGGGAAAATAACTGTCTTATTTGATTTTTTCTATATAAGATATATGAGACCAAAAGCATTAATATTCCTTGTTAGTTTTACTTTCTTGTTTTTATTGCCTGCAAACATTGCAGGGCAGGGTTGTTTGCCTGGTTATTTGAAACCTTACGAATCATTATGGAACCAGAGTCCCAAAGAGGCTTCCTTGAATTGGTTCAAAGATGCTGGTTTCGGAATGTTTGTTCATTATTCTTTGGCAAGTATGTTGCCTGGGGGAACAGACGAATATGGCAAGTTGGATACTTGGTTTGAAAAGCAGGCGGCTTTTGAGCAAATGGACAGATATGCACAAAAACAGCAATTGCTGGATAAAATGACGAATGTTTCTCCAGAAGTGGAGAAACTGCTTGCTTCTTTTAATCCTGCGAAGTTTAATGCAGATAGCATTGCGGAACTGGCTGTTAGTGCCGGGATGAAATACATTTCATTTACCACCCAACACGTTTGCGGAAAAATATTCATGTACAATACGAGCCTTTCCAAATGGAACACCAAGCGGCTTTTTAATCGTGATTTAGTGAAGGAGTTGTCGGAGGCTTGTAACAAGAGGGGGCTGGGGCTTTTTCTGTATGTCACTCCTCCCAATGATTACCTAAAGGATGAGCTTAAAGTCATGTTACGGGAGTTGCTGACCAATTATGGAGCGATTGCCGGTATTTGGTTCGACGGCATAGGTGAGTGTTATCGTCATCCGAATGATTTTTTGGAGTCGGGAGAACTGTATGCTTATGTTCGCGAGTTACAGCCTCAATGTCTGGTATCTTTTAAGACAGGATTCACAGGTGACGAGGATTTTTTGGCACCCGAATGGAGCCAGGTGAAATACGATAAGAACGGCAATCCGATTTTTAACATTCATGTGGCTACAGACAATGGTATGAAAATCAGAGAAGATAGTCAGTTGCGTCCTGTCCTTCGTATGACGAGAAACGGTTTGACTCGTAAATTCCAAAGTTTTAAAGATATATGGGAAAAAGAACTGAGTAAGAAGCCTGTTGAACTATGTAATACTATATTGAAAAAAGAGCAGTGGTTTGATGTGAAAGATGGTATTCATAAAAACAAGCAGGAAGTGAAGGCTGAATATGATTATGCTCGGAAAAATAAAGCAAATTATTTGTTGAATATTGCTCTTCGTGGAGATGGGTCTATTCATCCTGCTGACCAATCCACTTTGCAAGGTTTTGCTGATCTAAAAGACTGATAGTATACGTGACTGGCTTTGAACAATAGATTTTTCTTTCTTCCTTTCATCTACTTTTGAAACGCCCTGTTGACAAGCGTTCCAGTAGTGACAGGACTTCCCGTCATCCCCTTTCAGTTTCCTCCACTCTGTATCTTTCCTTCATCCTGTGAAAGGAAGAGAATCGACTGCTGAAATGGGAATGAGGGAAGATCTTACAGCCTTTAATCGATTGATAGCTAATGTGTTTTGAACGAGATGACAGCATGAAAGGAGAAGAATGAACACCGGTCTAGTGATGGGATAGTGTGATGAACCGGCTTGGTTGGTTTGCCGGACATGATAGGCTTGTCTGCCAGACCAGTTGGGTTAGTTTATGAAACATGCTGATCTTTTCATCAAGATATGCTGACCTTTTTAAAAAAGCTCCTTTTCTTTTCTTTAAAGGCGGTTATCTTTTTTGAAAAGCTCTTGATCTTTTTGAAAAAATAGAGTAGTTCTCTTTAATTTTTTGAGTTTAAAAAAATAAGCGGAGCAGAAAAAACAGGCAGGTAACGATTAGGTGACGAAAATCCATCGCTTGCTTGTTTTTTCTGTATAGCCTCAAATAACAGAAGTGGTTAATATTCTTGATTTTAGCAATTTTTACGGGAGAAATTCCCCCGATAAAATTTCTTGGTCTAAGTAGCTTTTACCTTTAATCCGTTTCCATGAAAAAAAGAAACGGATTTTTTCAAAGGAGATGACTTGAACATTTTATCTTGTTTTCCGGTCATTTGGATTGTTATCATCTCAAAGTCGTTCCCTCAACAGTTTTCGTGTGTAGCATGTCAAGTCTTTCCCGTGGTGAGAGGAAAGGGATTTCCTTGATGATTTTTCGGAACCCTTCAATGCCTTCATGGAAACTGCCCTCGGTGTAGTAGTTTTCCAGAATTTGCTGCATCACAATCTTTCGTGACTTCCACCAATCGAAATCCGAGAGGTTGTATTCTTATTACAATGACGGTAAAACTGAACTTCTTATAATTATCGAGTATTGTCATTCCATTCAAAAATGAATACTGTTACAAGGATAGTCTTTTTACTTCGAAGAGATAAGTTTTTTTGGGAATATGGGCATATATGATAGTAAATCATACACGGACTTTTGTTTTCTTTTTTGCGTAGATATGATAAAACCCCAAAAATTTTTGTCTAACTTTCAGGGTTTTATCATTTTGATATACCTCCCCTTTTTGTCATGGGAAAGCTATTTCAGACACACAATATTATCTATGATGCTTGTCATGACCGTAGTGATGACCGTTGTTATGGTGATGATGTTTGTCATGATGGTGGTTGTTGTGGTGATGTCCGTGGTGCTTGCAATAGCTGTCATAGTGCTCGTTCCAGTAGTTGTGATTGCTGTGTACCCGGTCGCAGAAAGAATTGTAATGGGATGATCCGGGACGGATGCCCATTTCCAGCAGGATGCGGTCCCAGCCATGACGGTGGTGTCGGTTGTAACAGTCGCAGACATCGCGCATACTCCGACCCGAAGTCTTGGCTATTTCGAGAGCCAGGCCTACGTGCCCCCAGTTCTTTCCACATGATCGGTAGTAGTTGTCCAAGGAGGCTCCCGGCACATTATATTCAGCACATAGGTGTTTTCGGTAGTCTGACAGCTCCACAGACGCATATTTGTTTGCGCTTCCGATAAAGAGCGAAAGCCAATCCTGCCCGAACATGTTGCAGGAGATGAATACAAACAGCAGTAGAAGAATGTTTTTTTTCATCATACATTCAATTTTTACGTTATATACAATTTCTGGTTAAAGATCATTTTTATTGTTTGCAGGTGGTAATTTCCTTTCCCTGAAAATAGGTGGCTATAACTTTAGCTTCTTTCACTTCTTCGGGCGGGCATTGGAATACATCCCGGTCTACAAGTATGAAATCGGCATTCTTGCCTGTTTTCAGGCTGCCGGTAATGTCCGACAGACCCATTTGTTGCGCAGCGTGGATGGTATATGCCTTGATGCCTTCCCGAATCTCCAATCCTGCATCGTACGGGGGGAAATATCCTGATGTAGAGTCTGCTCTCATTGCCGCATGCCAGATTTGTCTGAAAGGGTTCACTTCTTCAAGCAGATTCGCCGGATAATCAGAACCGAATGTGATTCTCACTCCGTTGTCGGCTAACGTTCCCCAAAGATATTGGTGTAGAAACCTTTTTTCTCCTAGTTTATCCAATGTTTCCTCGACGGCTTCGGGAACAGTCCATGAAGGGGTTGTCTGACAGAACAGATTCTCCTTCATCGCGATATATTTGTCGGTTCCTGCTGGCTCAAAGACTTGGTTATGGGCTATTGCACGGGGAAGTGAGGGGTTGATGTCCTTGGTCTTCAAGAAGGCGTCAAGAATGTATTGCTGCCCCTTGTCACCTATGGCGTGTGCATGTACCGCATAACCTGCGGAAAGGGCTGCTGATACATGTTCCAAATTCTCCTCTCTGCTGAGGAAAGGCTCGACTCTCTTTCCGGAATTGCTGTACGGGGCAAGCAGGGCTGCCGATTCGGCCTCTATCGTGCCGTCTTCAAAAAGTTTATATACATTGCAGTAGACATTTTCCTTGCTGTACTGCTTGTCCAGCTGCTTCAGGCGCGCTATGTTTTCAGCGACAGAGAGGGTCTGATCTGCCCAGTATCCTTTTTGGTAATATAGGTTCAGCTTGTTCCGTTCTTGAAGCATGGCAACTGCCGGGTATGTGGAGTTGAATATGTCTCCCGCATCAAATACAGCCGTGAAACCCATCTTTGAATAAGTATCCAGTGCCTTTTCCAGATGTTCGGCTACTCTCTCCGTCGTATTGAACGGAAAGGCATTCGCTACAATATGGGCTGTATTCTCACACAGATATCCCGTAGGTTTCTGCGTGCCCGGATAGCGCACATAGTAATGTACTCCGGGCAGAGGGTCTGGGGTATGCTCGTCCACACCGGCCAGAGTCAAGGCTACCGAGTTGGCCCATCCCGAATGACATCCTTCGTCATACAACAGGATAGGAATACGGTCAGATACCCGGTCGAGATCCTTTGCCGTGGGTGTTTCTCCTTCGGGCAGTCCGAGGTAAGCCAGTCCGTATCCTTGTCCGAGGATATGGGGCGCATTTGGATGCTTATTAAGATATTCTTCCAGCTGCTCCAGTATTTCCTCTTTGGTGGCTCCTCCGTCTATGACCAGCATATCTCCCGCATCCATGAATCCGTAGCAGGCGGGATGTGCGTGGCTTTCGATAAAGCCTGGAAGTACGGTCTTTCCATGCAAGTCTATATGTTTGCATGTTTTATCCTTGTATTCCTGCAAGTCGTCTGCCTCGCCTATGAACAAGATTTTTCCCTTCGACACCACCATAGCGCTGGCATGGGGCAAAGAATCGTCGCAGGTATAGATATTCCCATTCTCATATATGGTGATATCCTGCTGGTGTTTTCCGCATCCGCTCGCACTCAGCATCATCGTCATGCAGGCGATGTAAATTGAGAACTTAATTCTTTCAGTCATTTATGTATTTTATTTATTTTGTACACTTTATATACACTCTTGTAGCCAGAGGAGAAGCCCTCATTCGATTTTCCCATATCTTCAACCTGCAATTCGGCATATACGGAAGTTCCGTTTTTGATTCCTCCGGTTATTTTGTCATATTCATGATAAAGTTCTCCGGTTTCATCAATTATCCAGTATGTATCGTTATTTCCTTCAGGAATGAACGAACGGACTTCTGGTCCGATTGCCAGCTTTCCTTTTACTGTCTGCATTTGCCTGGCTGGGGTAATGACGGAAGCCGGAATGCTTTCTGTGGTTTCTTCATCTTCTTTGGTTTTCTCTCTTGCATATCGGAGAACAAGCTCTCCCCGTTTCAGTATCAGGCTATCTTGTGTCAGTCTTTCAATCTTCATTGTGTCCGAAAAAGAGAGTGTTAGATGGTTGCCCTTGCTTGTGCCGGAGAGAATAAGTGAAGAGCCTTCCTGCTTCCAAGTGTCGTAAAGGAGCGTAGCCATGTTGAGGGATGAAGCCTTTCCTCCTTCTTCCAGAATAAAGCCTTGTTTTAGCATAGGTAGTCCAGGTACGGGCTGTTCCCATCGTCCGACAATACTTTCACTGTTTCCGCATGCTGTCAGCAATATGGCTGACAAACCGCCCATTAGGCTTGTTAGATAATTTTTCTTTTTCATTTTGCTATTTTTTTGATAAAACAAATACTTGTACTCCGCTGGCTGTGTAGAGGGCAATCGTTTCCTTGCTTAGCCTTCCGTATGTCTTTACGCTACTCAAGGCCGACAGGATGTCGTTCTCCACTTCTTGGTTCGGGCAGGCAGTCCGCTTTGTGGTAGCTCTTGGGATGGAAACGGAGAGCTTTCCGTCCTCATTCACCTTCAGTATGCCGGCTATCTGCTTGCAGCCGGTATTTCCACTTATGGAGTTTCCTTTCGTGTCGAAGACAAGAAACGGGGTCTTTTCCAATCCTCTCGGAAGCGGGTGGTTAAATACTGATGCAACATTCCATTTTCCCTGCAACTCTGCGAATGACATAGGTGAGAATCTCTTTTCCAGTATCACGACCGGACGGTTGGAGGCATTGCATAGGGCAATTTCATTTTTTCTAGTTTTGTGGTAGCTCTTTACCTGTGCCAAAGAGTTGAGCACCTTTTTCTCTGTATCCATGTCCGGGCACGCCATTAGTGTGCCTGCTATCTGCTTGAATCCTACTTTGCCCGGCTTTGCCTGCAAGTCCAGCGAAGCCATGATTCTGTTGCATCCGCTGCATCCGTAGATTCTTCCGTTCTGTGTGTCAAATCCGATGAAAGGTTGCTGTCTTTCAGGATTGGCTGCAAGGGTCAGACCATTAACTTCCACAATATTCCATTCTCCATCGATGTCTGAAAATGTCGGAGCGTTCTTTATTGTTTCGCATGATACGAGTAATAGCACCCCGCTGAGCAGTTCCAAATATTTTTTATTCATTGTGTCTTGTTATTAAAATGTCATTGTTCACCTTAGCTAAAATGTCGATTCCTGATGGCTTTTCCTTTCCCTCTTCGCTGCTTTCATTTTCAGACGGAGATATATTGGTAGAAAGTGTCTTGCCGGTATAGGTATCGAACACGGTTTTTGTGGTGACTTCATTAGGCGATGCCGGCATTTCATCATCGTCATCGCAAGCTGTGAAACAGAATGAACTGCTAAGTAGTAGCAGAGAGACATACAGTTTCATGGCATTAAAATTTTTCATACTCATTTGATAATTGAATTAATACTATGTTATTAATTTTTTTTTTCGATGTTTTAAATGTAAGGTTCTGTAAATTACTGTATGATGCATTTGTTAATGTATGTTATATAATTGATTTATAGAGCTGTATATATTGCAATTCGTAGATAAAACTTGATTTTTATTTTGGGTTTCCATCAACTCTTAAACTTGTGTCTGCCGCAATATAGGCGGATTCTGTAAAGCGAAACAAGCCCTTCATAAGATGCTGTTTCACATACGAGCCGTTTCATACGTCAATTGGGGTAATTTAACAGGCATTTTGTGAGATTTGGGAAAATAAATTTTATATTATAAAACATTTGCTTTATTTTTACTTCTGAAAAAATGTTGAGAAATCGTCAACCCATTTAAAGTCATATGAATAAAAATGCAGAGAAAAGAATTATCGCCTTTACTTCGCAATCTTTGAAGGAATATGGTATTCATGCAGTCCGTATGGATGACATTGCACAAAATATGAGTATGTCAAAACGGACTATTTATCAGACTTATATAACAAAAGATAATCTGATATATATTTGTTTACAGTCTTATCGGAGCAGGATGATGAATATGTTCCGTATTATCAGCTATGATTTTCCGGATATTGTTGAATACCTTTGGGAAGTTTCTAAAGCGTATGTGGAAAATTTGTATAAGGCAAAATGTATCTTTTGGCTTGACATTTCACGGTATTCTGCATATCAATATATATACAATTCGTATAACCGTATATGGTCGGATGAATTGGAGGAAGCCATATTGGCCTGCCAGAAAGAAAAATTAGTTATTCCTAGCCTGCATGCAGCCTTATTCATTGAGTCTTTTACGACATTGCTGTATAATGCGAGGATTGCAGAATGTATGCCGTTAATGCTATATAAATCTGCGTATTTCATGCTTAGGGGAATTATGACAGAATCGGGAATTAAAAGGTTTGATTGCATCTCCTTTGAAGAAGTGACAGCTTGAACTGATTGGGCAGAAACAGTGGATATGGTGATATCTGTAAGCTAAAAAATAATCATTTTCACTTATGAGGAAACATTTTTTATTTATTTTTTTTACAGCACTCGAAATTATAAAAAAATTAGGGAATTGACACTTATTGGAATGGATGCGTCTCGCCATCGCAGACGAACACTACCACAGGGAGAGGAGTATGCGAACAGCTGCATGTTTCTAAAAGGGCTCTGCATACACTGCGTAACGAAGGGAGAGTGCCTTACATGGTCATCGGTGGAAAGATATTTAACCTCGAAAGCGCACTACATGAAACATTGCGGAAAAACTATCGGAATTACAGCCAATAAGTTAGATAACTGGTTGTAAAGAAAGAGAAGATGGGATGCTTCACCGAACTCACTGGATAAGCATTTCATCTTTTTAGTTGGTCAGACGAAACATTCTGCCTGTCTTTTCGCCCAGACTGTCCGTGGTTTCCCCGATTTGGAGATTGATCAGCTAGGGCGCTGAAGCACATGAAAACGAATATGTCCCGGATGGTCTGTTGGCGTTTACCAAATTATTCGCCATTTTCAGAATTGTTTTTTCCGGAAGTAAATTTCTGTCAATCTCTATCTTTTCCGACTTTTGGTAATGGATAGGCTCTGCGTATACAGGGAATGTATAACAGAAGTCCTTTCCTGAAAGTTCGTAAAAAAGAGAACTTTATTCGTTAAATTATGCGGAAAGTTTACAATAAAGAGATTCTTTGGTTTAGGAGTATCTCCCGCAGGATTGCCATTAAATAAAAAACCTTTTGTTTTGCTGTTATTGAAAGCAAAGTGGATATGGACTATAATCTCTATTCCGTTTCCGGTCCAAAAGCAATGTGCGCAAGGTGGGGGATAAGATATGAGGTTACGCTGTCATCGGTGTGTATAGATCGGATGAGTGGAGATAAAAAGCAAGACTTATTCTAAAAATAAATCAATATGAAAAAACTGTTATTATTATCTTTGTTTTTGTGTTCGTTGGAAATTGCACAGGCGCAACCGGGTATTTCAACTGCGATACCTTCTGAGAAACCTTCAAAATACCAGAAAGATCAGATCAAGCGCAAGTATGGTATGTTCATTCATTTTGGTATCAATACGTTCCATGATGTGGAATGGTCGGACGGGTCTTTCCCGGTGGAAACTTATGCCCCTACGGAGATTGACGCCCGTCAATGGGTGAAGACAGCGAAAGATGCCGGTATGAAGTATATCATTCTGGTGGCAAAACATCATGAGGGCTTTTGTCTTTGGGACAGTAAGTATACTGATTATGACGTGGCGAGTTCGGGAAATAAAACGAATGTGATTGAAGCCGTAGCTAGGGAATGTAAGAAACAGGGCATGAAGTTGGGACTGTATTACTCGTTGTGGGACAGGAAAGTCAATGCGGATGTTGACAATGTGGAGTCGGACAGGGAGTACAATACATACATGTTGAAGCAGTTGGACGAGCTGATGGACATCACGGAAAAATATACTAATATAGTGGAGTTCTGGTTTGATGGAAGTTGGGTGAAACCCGGTTATCGCTGGCCGGTAGAAGGTATATACAGAACCATCAAAAGCCGTGAGCCGCAATGCCAGATCGGAATTAACTGGACGATAGGCGAGGATGCGGATCCCCATAATCCGAATGCGCCGGAGAAATCATATAAAATTATTCCGGAAGAACAGAAGGAAGGTGATCCTATCCGTTATTTTCCCAGTGACTTCCGTTTGGGCGATCCGCTTCTGCCCGCTAATCCGGATCCCAAAGTGTTCTCTTACAATGGCAAGCGGTATTATATGCCTTTTGAATCAACCGTATGTTTAAGCAAGCGTTGGTTCTATCATACTACTGATAAAGAATATAAGTCAATAGATGAATTGGTCAAGCTGTACCAACGGGCAACGGCTCAGGACAATATCTTGATTTTAAACCTTCCGCCGAACCGGGAAGGAAAGATGCGTCAGAAAGATGTGGATCTGTTGATTGAGCTTCGGAAACATATACGGAAATTATAAAATTAAAAAGATTTTATGAAGAGAAAGAATTGGTTGCTGGCAGCGTTTTTATGGGTCAATGCCATAGGCTGCTATGCTGACGGAAATAATGTTTTGTATGTGTCGCCGAAAGGAGATGACCGGAATGCCGGCACTTTGTCCCGACCTCTGAAGACCATCGGGGCGGCCCTTGGAAAGATGAAAGAGATAACTGCCGGTCAGCAAGTAGAGGTGGTACTTCGTGGGGGAATTTATGAGATAAACGCCACATTGGAGGTGAACCGCGACCATGTTTTCATTCATCCTTATCAAGATGAAGTTGTAACTATTTCGGGAGGAAAGTCTGTTACAAGGAATAGTCTGAAACCGGTCAAGGAGCAAGCGGCATTAGACCGGTTGCAACCGCAAGTCAGAAGTCTGATAAGAGAAATTGACTTCAAGAAAAACCGGATGGAGTTGGTGGGGTTGCACGCTACAGGTTTCGGACGGCCCAGTCAGGTGGCATGGACAGAAATCTTTGTGGATGGTCAGCCTCTGCGAATTGCCCGTTGGCCGAATGACTCTACGGTAATGATTGGAAAAATACAGGAATCGGGGGTGGCTAAGGAAGGAAAAGAAGCTCCTTTCCCTGTATTCGGATATCAGGAAGAGCGCCCTTCGAGTTGGAAATCGGTAGAGAATATGTGGATAAGCGGATACTTTGCGCACGGTTATGCCGATGACATGATTTGTGTGGAAAGCATCGACACGATACATAAAATGATTCATACGGGGCAGCATACGGTATATGGATTTATGACAGGTGCGCCTTGGCGTCAATGGTTTGCCTTGAACCTGCTGGAGGAACTGGATGTGCCGGGAGAATATGTGATTGATGCCGGAAGAGGGAAGATGTATGTATATCCACCTGCCGGAAAGATGGAAAATTGGAGTGTTTCCTTATTGGAAGGTCCGTTGATGGCGATTGAGCATTGCAAGGATGTGAAGGTGCAAGGCATCACTTTCGAGTATGGCAGGCATATCGGTATCTATATGGAGAATACTCATCGTGCTTTGATTAAGAATTGCATTATACGCAATATGGGCGGAGTGGGCGTATCCATCGGAAAGGGAACGTTGAAGGCTGGCAACCAGAGAGGGCATGAGTCGGGAGGCAACCCTGCTTCGCGTGTCGTGGGTGATTTGATGGGAACGGTTTATCAGGACATCCTGTTCAACCGCGAGGGAGGAACGGAAAACGGAGTCGTGGACTGCCACATTTATAGTGTGGGTGCCGGAGGTATCAGTCTGGGAGGAGGAGACAGAGCCTCATTGACTCCTGCCGGAAATTATGTGGAGAATTGCCGGATACATGATTATAACCGGATTGAGAAATCCTATCGTCCCGGAATATGGATGGACGGTGTGGGCAACCGCATCTCTAAATGTGATATCTATGATGCACCCAGTATGGCGATCCTGTTTCATGGAAATAACCATGTGATAGAATTGTGTGACATAACGAACGTGTGTTCTGAGGTCGATGATCAGGGAGCTGTTTATTATGGTCGTGATCCTTCGGAACAGGGAAATGTGATTCGTTATTGTTATTTCCATGAGTTGAGTCCGCGCCATCGTGTAACGGCTACTTATCATGATGACGGAGCTTGCGGAGCAGAAGTTTATGGTAATATTTATTACAAAGCAGGATCTTTACCGGTACTTATCGGTGGGGGGCATAATAATCATTACCGGCATAATATATTTATAGATTCTCCTGTTGCCATTCATATAGATGCGCGTATGCAGGGCTGGGGCAAATTCATGATAGAGAAAGGTGCGATAATTGATCAGCGCTTGCAAACAGTCAATTATAAAAATCCTCCTTACAGTACGGCCTATCCTTTGCTCGCAGAATATTGGAACAATGACACCTCTTATCCGAAAGGCAATGTGATAGAAGGAAATTTGTTTTATAAGATAGGGAATGTGGTGCGCGGACGTACCGAGTGGCTGGAATTGTATAACAATTGGGCTACCGGTTCAGATCCGGGGTTTGTGGATGCTGCTGATCCGTTGAAGGGATTTAAGGACGATGCGCTCATTTATCAGCGGATCAATGGATTCCCCCAGCTTCCATTTGAGAAGATCGGATGCGACTTATCCAAATGAAAGAGTGTGATGATAAGCTTTCAAACTTTATAAAAAAATATTTTATTTCTTTAGGAACATTCCTTTCCCGATTGCCATATAAGTAGAGAGGACTTTTGTTTGGCGACAAAGGATCAACTTATTTTTAAACTTTAAGTCATTACCATTAATGGAACATCAAAACAAATTGATTTATGGCGGACTATTGGCGATATCCGCTCTGACCGGCTGTACGGAGCCGGTAATAGAAAAACCTTTGAATATTGTCTACATTATGACAGACGACCATACGGCTCAGATGATGAGTTGCTATGACAAGCGTTATATGGACACCCCTAACTTGGATCGGATAGCCAATGAAGGGGTACGTTTTACAAACAGTTTTGTCGCAAACTCTCTGAGTGGCCCTAGTCGTGCTTGTATGATTACGGGTAAGCATAGTTGTGAAAATAAATTCTATGATAACTCTACCTGTGTATTTGATTCATCACAGCAAACCTTTCCGAAACTTTTGCAGAAGGCGGGTTATCAGACTGCATTAATCGGCAAATGGCATTTGGAAAGTTTGCCGACAGGCTTTACTTATTGGGAGATCGTTCCCGGACAAGGTGATTATTATAATCCGGATTTCATCACACAAACCAATGATACCATTCAGAAACATGGGTATATCACTAATCTGATTACCGATGATGCCATAGACTGGATGGAAAATAAGCGCGATAAAGAAAAACCATTCTGTCTGCTTATTCATCATAAGGCTATTCATCGTAATTGGATGGCGGATACCTGTAATCTGGCTTTATATGAAGATAAAGAATTTGCCTTACCCGATAATTTCTTTGACGATTATAACGGACGTGAAGCTGCTGCGGCTCAGGAGATGAGTATTGTGAAAGATATGGATATGATATATGATCTGAAGATGCTCCGCCCTGACAAGGAATCCCGTTTGAAATCATTGTATGAAAGCTTTATCGGACGTATGGACGAAGGACAGCGTGCCGCGTGGGATGCATTTTACGGTCCTGTGATTGATGATTTTTATCAGAAGAATCCGCAAGGAAAGGATTTGGCAAACTGGAAATTCCAACGTTATATGCGCGACTATATGAAAACTGTCAAATCACTGGATGATAATGTAGGGCGTGTGCTCGATTATCTGAAAGAAAACGGGTTGCTGGATAATACATTAGTCGTCTATACATCCGACCAAGGATTTTATATGGGAGAGCACGGATGGTTTGACAAACGCTTTATGTACGAAGAATCTATGCGTACCCCACTCATCATGCGTTTGCCGAAAGGATTTGACAGGAAAGGTGATATCACTGAAATGGTACAGAATATAGACTATGCACCTACTTTCCTGGAACTGGCCGGTGTAAAAGTACCCGAAGATATTCAAGGCGAGTCTTTGTTGCCTTTATTGAAAGGGAAGAAGCCTGCGGACTGGCGTAAATCATTATATTATCATTTTTATGAATACCCCGCCGAACACATGGTGAAGCGTCATTATGGAGTGCGTACAGACCGTTATAAATTGATTCACTTCTACAATGACATTGATGCATGGGAACTTTATGACTTGGAAAAAGACCCTGCCGAGATGCATAATGTAATCAATGATCCTGCTTATAGTGAAGTATTGGCTGATATGCAGGCGGAACTGAAGAAATTGCAAATCCAATATAACGATACAGACTTTGTAAAATAAAGACAATGAATAAGACATTCTTATTAAGTGCCATAGTGGGAGTTTTATGCTTTCCGGTAAAGGCACAGACCTTGCCTGTACCTACACCGGTACAGTTGCAATGGCAGCAGATGGAAACAACGGCATTTGTTCATTTTAGCGTGAATACTTATACGGACATGGAGTGGGGGTATGGCAATGAGTCCCCTGCCATCTTTAATCCGACTAAGTTGGACTGTCGTCAATGGATACGGACTTGTAAAGAAGCGGGACTGAAAGGAGTGATCCTTACTGCCAAGCATCATGACGGGTTTTGTTTGTGGCCGTCGGCTTATACGGAATACAGTGTGAAGAATTCTCCGTGGAAAAATGGAAAAGGCGATTTGGTACGTGAGTTTGTGGATGCTTGTCATGAGTATGGAATGAAAGTGGGGTTGTATCTTTCTCCTTGGGATTGTAACCATCCTGATTATGGAAAACCGGAATATATTACTTACTTCCGCAATCAGTTGCGCGAATTGCTGACTAATTATGGGGAATTGTATGAGTTTTGGTTTGATGGCGCCAACGGGGGACGTGGTTATTATAGTACGGATTCCTTACATACCCGAAAGATTGCCGCAGATTACTATCCATGGGAATCTTTGACTGAAATGGTATATGAATTGCAACCCAACTGTGTGGTGCATGGTGGAAGTGCACAGAACATCCGCTGGGTAGGCAATGAGGAAGGGTATGCTTTGGAAGAGCATTGGAGCACAGTGAGAAAGCCGGAACTCTATGATAAGGGGATACCAAATGGTAAGCAGTGGATGCGCGGACATGCGGATGGTACGTTATGGATTCCTTCAGAAACCGATGTATCCGTTCGTCCCGGTTGGTATTATCATGCTTCGGAGGATCATAAACTGAAATCATTGTCCCAATTAACTGACATTTATTATGAGAGTGTGGGACGTAACAGTTTGTTATTGCTTAATCTGACTCCTAATCAGGAAGGATTGATTCCTGCGCAGGATTCCCTGCGTTTGGTAGAATGGTATCGGCGATATACCTCTGAACTAAAGAATAATCTCGTTAATCAGAAAATGAAAGTAACAGGTGAGAACCGTAAGATGTTGAAATATACTTTGGATGGGAACAGAAGTACATATTGGGAAGCTGATACACAAACACCTGTGCTGGAAGTGGATTTTGGAAAAGAATTAACATTCAACCGCTTGTTGTTGCAAGAGTTTATAGAGAAAGGACAAAGAATAAAGCAGTTTGTTGTAGAATATTTTGATAATGGGAGTTGGCGGCAATTGGATGAACAGACTACTATCGGTTATAAACGGATTCTGCGTTTTCCCGAAGTCACTGCTTCACGTTTGCGATTACGGATAACAGATGCATGGGAAACGCCTTGTCTGTCAGAAATACAGGTGTTTAAAGCGGAAACTCCGCTGGATGCTCCCGTGATTACCAGAAATAAGGATGGAGAGGTGAAGTTAGTATGCAGTAATAAGAATGCTTTTATATATTATACTACAGATGGTAAAGAACCACAACCCGGTATAGGTACTCGTTATCAGTCGCCTGTTCCGGCAGACGGCGATCAAATTATTAAGGCGGTAGCGGTGGACGGAAAGAAAAAGTCAATTACCGCTACGCGTACTTTTACCGGTAGCAAGGCTCACTGGAGTACCTTGCCTGATAAAGCCGGTATGCTTGTCTTTGATGAAAATCAGCATACAACTTGGGTTGGAAAAGACCTACTTGAGGTTGACTTGAAATCAGAAAAGGAAATAACCGGTATAAGCTATCTGCCCGATCAGGCACGATGGGCTAATGGAATTGTTGTAAAATATATGGTTGAAATTTCTTTGGATGGAACTCGATGGGAGGAGGCAGCCCGTGGAGAGTTTGCCAATATTCAGAACAATCCTGTAGAACAGCAGGTGATTTTCCGGCAGGCGCATAAAGGGCGTTACATCCGTTTCCATGCCTTGTCAACAGTGGGTGGTCAAAAGAGCATGGGAGTAGCGGAATTGGATATTTTATTTTCTAAAAATTGATAAGTAATGAAAAAGTATAACTATGTAGGATGGTGTATGGCCGGTAGTCTTGGCTTGTCCGCTATATCTGGGCAGGCTGCACAACCGGAAAAGAAACAACCGCATATCATTTTGATAATGACTGACCAACAGCGTTGGGATGCATTGGGGTGTGCGGGAAATGAAGCTGTGATTTCTCCAAATGTGGATCGCTTGGCAGCCGATGGGCATTTGTTTTGCAATGCCTATACGGCTGCTCCAAGCAGTACTCCGGCACGTGCGGGTATGCTGACAGGTATGTCTCCCTGGCATCATGGCTTGTTGGGCTATGGACAAGTGGCGGAGCATTATCCCTATGAAATGCCACAGATGTTGAAAGACTTGGGTTATCACACATTGGGAATAGGAAAGATGCATTGGCATCCGCAGAATGTGTTGCATGGATTCGAAGCGACTATTCTGGATGAAAGCGGACGTGTGGAGTCTCCTTATTTTATGAGTGATTATCGTAAATGGTTCAATACGCAGGCTTTCGGTCTGGATCCCGACAGTACGGGGGTGGAGTGGAACGCCCACGAAGCGAAAGCGTATGCTTTGCCCGAACGGTTGCATCCTACCGTATGGACAGGAGACAGGGCGGTGGAGGCGATAAAAGGTTATTCTTCTGAACAGCCTTTGTTCTTGAAAGTATCTTTTGCCCGTCCACATAGCCCGTATGATCCCCCCCGGCGAATAGTGGATATGTATGAAGGCAGAGAAATACCTGCTCCCGTGGTAGGTGACTGGTGTAAAGACCTTGCAATAGATGCCCATCCCGAAAAGAATCCCGAAGCGGCTATAGGGAACTATGGAGTGGAATATGCCCGGAATTCCCGTAAGTATTATTATGCTTCGGTGACTTTCATTGATGAGCAGGTAGGGCGTATTGTGGATGAACTGAAAAAGAAAGGAATGTATGACAATGCGTTGATCTGCTTTGTTGCCGATCATGGGGATATGTTGGGAGATCATCATTTGTGGCGTAAAACGTATGCTTATGAAGGATCGGCAGCTATTCCTTTTATTATAAAGTTGCCCGAAAGTATGAAGAGTAGCCTGCAACCTGGTGAAAAAATAGAAGCTCCGGTGGAGTTACGCGATTTGCTTCCTACTTTCCTGGCATTGAACGGCTGCCGGATTCCGAAAGAAATGGACGGTTTGTCTTTACTTCCTTTATTGGAAAAAGGGAAAGCTCCCTGGCGTGAATATATTGATATAGAACATTCCACTGCTTATTGGGCGGATAATTATTGGTGTGCTTTGACGGATGGGAAAATAAAGTATATCTGGTTTTTCCGTACTGGTGAGGAACAATTGTTCGATTTGTCAAAAGACCCATACGAATTGCATGATTTGTCAAAAGTCAAGGCTTCCGGAAAAACATTGGAAAAGATGCGGAAAGCGATGGCAGGACATTTGCAGGAAAGAGGGGAGGAATGGGTGAAAGACGGCAAACTGGTCATCCGCAATAGAAATCTTTTATATAGTCCGAATTATCCAACAAATAAAAAATAAACCATGAAGAAATTAATTCTAACCTTTTCATTTTTAGTGTTGTTGTTAGGCACTCTGCAGGCATCGGTATCTATTATCCCGATGCCGCAGAAGTGCATCGAAAAAAGGGGAAATTTTACGGTAAATGACAAAACTGTAATAACTGTGTCTGTAGATAACGAGGAGATGCGCAATGCTGTATCTTTTTGGAATGATTTGTTTGATACAGCTGCCGGGTTTTCATTGGAAATCTCTTCTATTCCCCGTTCTTCCAATGTGATCCGTTGCCGACTTAACACATCTCTGCCCAATGAGGAATCATACAAGCTGACAGTGTCTTCATCTGCTATCCATATAGACGCCAGGACTCCTAAAGGCATCTTCTATGCTTTTCAGACATTGCGTCAATTATTGCCTTCTGCCATTGAAAGCGACAAGTTGGTGACGGAAAAAGTAAAATGGAATATTCCTTGTGTAGTGATAGAAGATTCGCCTGCATTTTCTTATCGCGGAGTGATGCTTGATGTTTCCCGTCACTTCATTCCGAAAGAGGATGTAAAGCGTCATATTGACTTGCTTGCTTTTCATAAGTTGAACATCCTTCATTGGCATTTGACTGATGACCAGGGATGGCGTATCGAAATCAAGAAATATCCCAAACTGACTACCGTCGGAGGTTACCGTAAAAAAACGATTGTGGGATATATGTGGGATAATCCTACAGAGTGGGACACTAAGCGTTATGGCGGATTTTATACACAGGAAGATATCAAAGAAGTGGTGGCATACGCCAAGAAGCGTTTTGTGGAAATTATTCCTGAAATAGAAATGCCAGGACATAGCGTGGCGGCACTGACAGCATATCCTGAATATTCCTGTACCGGAGGGCCTTTTGAGGTGGAAGGCCGTTGGGGTGTTTTCAATGATATTTATTGTACCAAAGAGTCTACTTTCACTTTTATGCAGGATATTCTGGATGAGGTGGTGAAGCTTTTCCCCTCCAGCTATATTCATTTGGGCGGGGATGAGGCTCCTCGTATCCGTTGGAAAAATTGTGTACACTGTCAGGAACGGATGAAGCAGGAACATTTGACAAAGGAGGCTGAATTACAGACTTATTTCATCAATCGGATTGAGAACTATCTGAATGCCAGAGGAAAGAAAATTATCGGTTGGGATGAAATCTTGGAGGGAGGTATTCCGCAACGTGCTACCGTGATGTCATGGAGAGGTGAAAAGGGAGGAATCCATGCGGCAAAAGCCGGATATGATGTCATTATGTCTCCTAATATTTATATGTATTTTAATTGTTTCCAGTTTAAGGGGAATGGAAGGAAAATAGGGAACCCCAATCGGGTGATTACATTGGAAAAAGTTTATAATTATCATCCGGTTCCCGAAGCGCTGACTGCGGATGAGGCCAAACATATCAAAGGAGTGCAGGCCAATTTGTGGACGGAGTATATGTCTGCGCTTGATGAGATGGAGTATATGCTTTATCCGCGCGTGGCGGCTTTGTCCGAGGTGGCATGGAGCAAAAAGGAGTATAAAGATTATGGAAAATTCTGTACCCGTTTGGAGAGCATCCGGCAACATTATGATGTGTTGGGAATAAATTATTGTAAGAAAATCAGTAATGAATGATCTGTTTGTGATGAATATGAAAAGAAAAATACTATTTGTTTGTTTCGTTTTCCTTGCTTTGTTGCAAGGGTGGGCGCAACACACTTGGCAGGCCGGTCCGGTAAATTTAGAACTTATTCAACGGGGCAATTCGAAGTTTCCTTCCGGTTTCTCCGCTTTCTCATTGAAAAATCATTTTATTTGGTGTGGTTCGGTTATTCAGGCAGAGGAGGATGGAAAGTATTATTTATTTTATTCCGCTATGGAATCAGGACCGGAGCACCCTAGATTTATAGACGCTTGGTTGCTGGGTTCGATGATTGGAGTAGCTGTATCCGACTCTCCTTATGGGGGATATAAGGATATAGGTATTGTGTATAATAAGGATGGATATCGTCCGGATAGCTGTTCATGGGATGCACAGTCGGTTCATAATCCCCATATCAAGAGATATAACGGAAAGTACTATTTGTATTATTGTGCTACGGCAGATCCGGGTGAGAATGCTCATGTAAAGGGAAAACTAAGCAGAAGAGACAGACTCCAACAAAATCAAAAGTTGGGGGTGCTGTGTTTTAATTCCATAAAAGAGTTACTGGAAGGTAAATTTTCATGTAATGAGCAACCTTTGCTTGCTCCACGTACACGGGTGAAGCCTGATAATGTACTGGAACCCTCACCTGAAGGTACTGTAACCAAGCCTGATAATCTCATTTTAGTCAATCCGGCAGTGGTATATCATCCTTTGAAAAAGAAATATTATCTTTACTTTAAAGGGAATGTTTATGACCCTACTTGGCGTGGTGTGCATGGAGTAGCCATAGCCGATGCTCCCGAAGGTCCTTTTATTGTGCAGGATGACTATGTATTTGAGTTTGAAACAGGGGATAACCAGAAATTGAATGCGGAAGACCCGTTTGTATGGTATCACCGGAAAGACAATTGTTTCTATGCTGTATTTAAAGATTTTACGGGAGGATTTACAAAAGGTAAGCCGGGATTGGCCATCATGTATTCTGAAGATGGTATACATTGGAAACTTCCCGAACATTCTTTGTTTATGAATAAAGAAATAATTCTGAAGAATGGAGAGCGGATAGAGGTAGATCGTTTGGAACGTCCTCAGTTATTATTGGATGAAAATGATGAACCTATTGTGCTTTATTCGGCTTGTTCCATTACTCCACTGAATATGAAACAGGATGGGAGTTCGTTCAATGTTCAGATTCCAATTTTTAGAAATAAGTAAGAAGGATAATATGGTGTAAAAGCAGTCCGGCATATGGATGAATATCTGTGCCGGACTACTTTTTTATATTGTGGCGGAAGAAATGGAACTTTTGATAAACCTTTCGGACACACGCTTGTTTATGATAAGTTCATGTTTTTGACATGAGTAACATAAATCTATTGCAAAGACTAATGAAAGAAAATAGACCTCCTTTTTTGCCGTTTTCGCAATCTTGCTTTAATTATTTTAAAGTAAGGGGCTTTATTGGATTTTCGGAATTGTGTATCAGAACATTTCATCCTGATTCACAAAGATATATATGTCCCTATTTGCCCGATGCGCATATCTTGGAGTTCCGGCTTCCGGCAGCGACTATAGAGTGTGTTATCAATAAACAAGGTATATGCATTGAGGCTATCATGTTTACCGATTAGTAAGTGCTTAATCTTCCTTTTTCATTTCTTAATAATTAAGCCAAAGCTTGAATGAAGAAAGTTTTTCTTCACTGATGGTGATTTGGGCTTTGTAAGGAGGAAGGACACTGACTACTATCTTGCCATTAAAATAAGGTTCGGCATGGTCTATAGAAGCAATGCTGATAATAATCTGACGGTTGGCGCGAAAGAACTGTTCTGGGTCCAACTGTTCCATTAATTTATTCAGAGACAGGTCGATTATGTGTTCTTGTCCTTTTTGGGTGACGGCAAAAGTTATTTTATTTTCAGAATAGAAATAGGCTATGTCCGTTACTTGAAGAGACCAGAAACGGTCGGCTCCATAAATAAGGAAGCGTGTACGGTAACGTCTTTCTTTATGTTGCAGGGTATCCAGCAATGTATCCAGATATTCTTGGGGGCGGGAGATTCCTTTGTTTTGTAAAGTTTCGTATTTGATGATGGCATCGAGCAGACGTGTTTCGTCGATGGGTTTCAGTATATAATCTATGCTATTTACTGTAAATGCGCGGATGGCATATTGGTCGTAGGCAGTTGTAAAAATAATTATAGAGGAAGGATGCACGGCCGAAAGGAAATCGAATGCGTTTCCATCTGCCAATTGGATATCGAGGAAGATCAGGTCGGGTTGTGGATTATCTTTAAACCAAGCCACAGCTTCGTCCACACTGCCTGGTATAATGGTCAGTGTCCATTGCGGGCGCAGACGGGTAATCATGGAATGTAATAAACGTGCTGCTGGCACTTCATCTTCTATAATGATTGCGTTTAGTTTATTCATATGCTAAAGGTACTTTTACGGTAAACAAATTGTTTGCTTTAGTGACAATGATTCCTTCGCCGAGCAGTAGTTTGCAACGGTTGGAAAGATTATTCAATCCTACTCCCGAAGAGGTGTCATTACTCTTTTTAGGTTGGATAGGGTTACTTACTGTCAGGTAATAATTTTCAATTTCTATATTAATTTGCATAGGCTTGTTTGAGGTGATGGAATTATGCTTGATGACATTTTCTACCAGCAGTTGCAAAGTTAGTGGCGGGAGCATGGCTTCAGGATAGTCTTCGGGAAGATGACATTTGTAACTGATGCAATTTCCTAATCGGACTTCGTGAAGAAAGAGGTAGGATTTCATAAATTCCAATTCTTCGCTTAAAGGTACCAAGACTTTATCTTGACTTTGAAGGACATAGCGGTAAACGCTGGACAGATGTTTAGTGAAGCGGACTGCATTGGCGGGATTGTATTCTATTTCTGCAATCAGCGTGTTAAGACTGTTGAACAGAAAGTGTGGATTGAGTTGGTTTTGCAGGGCGGTGTAACGGGCTGTGTTATTTTCTTTTTGAAGTTCGGCAGCTTCTTGTTGCAGTTTTAATGTGTTCTGAATAGAACGGTTAGATAAAAGTAGTCCTACAATAACTAACTCCACCAACCATACCAGAAAGAGGATGCGCCAGCCGCCATTGGGGAAAATAAATATGTTGTAGGAACCTACCAGAAGTTTTCCGACAATCAATAAACTATAATTCAAAAGAAAGAACAGGAGAGTTACGGCTATATAAATGGTAATAATTTTCCAACGTTTGCGGATATTCAATGCATATTGACTGTTTAGCCAGGAACTGAGCCGCAACGTTGAGTAGCCAAGAATATTGAAGGCTGTGATGAAGAAGATAAAAGCACCTTTGGAAAATAGCATATCTGCCACATGGGGTGACAAATCGGAATAATTGGCTAGAAGAAGATAGGAAAATGCTCCTAGTCCGGAGAATAAAAGGCCATATAATGTAACATTCCATTTCATGTGAACAAAGCTACAATATTTTACAGAATAATCATAGACTGGAGAGGTGTTAAATTAATATTTTCCATTCACTATAGGTACGGATAAATTCCGTTCCTTGGTGAATGGAAGAATATGCTTTTCATGATGGTTGGTTTTATCTAATATTTGTTTAAAGCTTTCAGCAATGCGGAATAGTGTCCTTGTGCAGAAACTTTGGCTTGTACATAGTTGGTTTGTGAAATCTGCCGATAGTTTTGTGCCTCTATCATTTCCACTATTGATACTTTCCCCTCTGTATATCTTTCCAATGCCATTTGTTCGTTTTTGCGGGCTTTTTCCAATGAGTTTCTAGTTAATTGTACTTGTTCCATTGCTTGAGACAAGGATGCACGGGCTGTCTGCACTTCCAGATTTACATGGTCACTTACTTGGTGCAGATTATCAGTCGCGGCACCGATCTGGAAAGAGGCAGCCCGTTTTTCGTTGCGTCGTTTCCCCCATTCAAAAATAGGTACAGATAACTTAGCATAAACGGCATAGTTGGGATCAAGGTCGGATTTAAAGTTATATCCTGGTGAAGAGTAACTTCCTTCTATGCCGACATACAGTTGCGGTTTATATTTTGAGTCAGTCAGTTTCTTTGAGCTTTCGGCTATGCCTATTTGGTCGTATGCTATTTTTAGTTCCGGTCGGTTAGAACCGTCTTGCTTCCATAACTGCTCATTCATTACGATGGAAGGAATGGTATCTTCCACTTCCGTTATTTCATGAAGTGCCGTGCCAATCAGTGAATTAAGTGCCATTCTTCCTGTTTCCAAACTGCTTTTTGCTTGGAGCAATTGGTATTCGGCTTCATTTAGTTTTACTTCTGCCATAAGCAAGTCTTGCGGGTCAACTAGTCCTGCTTCGACTCGCTCACGGATAGTTTTGGTGAGTGAGGCGATAGAGTTTCGATAGTCGGTAGCAACTTGCAGAAGTTCGGCACGGGCTACGGTATTCCAGTATTGCATATCGGTTTGGTAGCACAGGGCGGAACGAAAGTATTCCGCCTGATGTGCTGCCAGACTATGTTGATGTTTTGCCATCCGGATGGTTTCCAGCAGACGCCCGCCTGTATAGACCGGCTGTAATAGGGTAAGTGAGGCACCATATTTCATGTCCTTGCCTTCGAACGTCAGTGGGTTTTGCATACTGGGCAAGTCCAGAGTGAGCTGGATGGGGTTGCCGGTATATTGAAAGTTGGCGTCACCCGAAAGTTTGGGACGCAAATCTTTTCGGGCGGCTTTTTCCAGTTCGATACTTGCAGAGATGTGTTTATCCGCCACCTTCAGGTCGTGGTTGTATTCCACAGCCATCGACCTGTACTTTTCCAATAAATCACTTTGTTGGGAGAAAGTAGCGGACGGAACACTAAAAATAAAGATAAACAGTATATTAATTCTTTTCATAGGATGCATATTTAGAATTACTCTTAATTTTATAAAACATGGCATATAATGCCGGGGTTACGAATAACGTTAGCAATGTGGCAAACGTCAGTCCGAAAATAATAGTGGCTGCCATACCGCCGAATGCTATATCGAACAACAACGGAACCATTCCTAAAATAGTAGTGGTCGCTGCCATAAGTACAGGTCTTGTTCTTGACACTGTAGCTTCTATGATGGCGGTATAAGGTGCGATTCCATTTCGGCGCTGTATATTTATTTCATCCAGTAACACAATCACATTTTTAATAATCATACCTAATAATCCCAGCCATCCGGCGATGGGGAAGAAGCCGAAATCGAATCCGGTGAGCAGCATACCTATGGCAACCCCGATAAGGGAAAGGGGAAGGATACACAGGATAATGACCGGTTGTCTGAAGTTACCGAATAATGCTACAAGAATTACAATGAGCATCAGAAAAGCCAAAGGAAAGAACTTGGCAATGGCCTGCATCGCTTCGCCTTGGTCTTTGTATTGGGCATCCCAGAAGAAGGTATATCCTTCGGGCAATTCTATTTCTTCTATCTCTTTTCGTATTTCTCCGTGTACTTCCGCCATGGTGTGTCCCGGTTTTACTCCACACATGGCTGCCATGGATAACTGACGGTTATAAGTACGTATTTGCGGAAATTCCCAAGTGGTTTCAATTTTTTCCGTTACTTGTGACAGAGGTGCCGAATGCTTCCCGTTCCAAACAGAGAAATCCCCTAAAGATCGCTCGTCTGTAATATGAACCCCTTCCGATTTTAGTAATACAGGTACTTTCTTTTCATTATCCCGATAAATTCCTACAGGAGTTCCATCACTGATAGACTTGACGGATTGCATCATTTGTGCTTTGGTGATACCCAGTGCTCCGGCTTTTACCGGATCGTAAACAGGGCGGATCATTAAACTCATGTTGCCCCATTCGTTGCGGGCGTCCGCTACTTTGGGATTGCGGCGCATGATTTCTATTGCTTTCCCTGCCAGTGAATCTAGTACAGCAGGATCCGGTCCTAGAAAACGGGCTTCGATGACGGCTTCTGTCAAAGGGCTAAGCTCGAATTTGTTCACTTTTATCAGGGGTTCGGGATATTTCTGGCGAATGGAGTCTTGCAGTAGCGCATGTAATTCCTTTGAATCTTTGGAGGTCTTGCATTTTACCAGTATTTGTGCATAATTGGATTGAGGACCGAAAGATACATTGGATAAATAATAGCGGGGTGGCGTGCGACCTATGTAGGTAGAAACCATTTCTGTTTCTTCGTGTCCGCGTATATAGTCTGCCAGACTGCTTGCCATGCGGTCTGTTTCGTTAATGTTTGTTCCTTCGGGCAGCCACATATCTACGGTAAAGTATTGTTTTTCCAGTGCGGGTACGAATACTTTAGGAATAAATTTGAAACTCCAGGCAGAGAGTATCAGCATAATGGCCAGTGAGCCGATGGTGACCGACCGGTGGCGGAGCACCCAATGTAAAGCATTGCGGAAACGGTTGTAATATTTTCCGTCAAACAGTGCCGCTTTCAGTTCCTCGGGACGTGGGCGGCGGACAAATTCCTGTATAAAGAAAGGTGTCTGTGTCAGTGCGAACACCCAGCTGAACATCAGGGATACTCCGATAACCACGACTAATGAGGATAACAGTTCACCTGTGATATGTGGTGAATAATAGATAGGAAGGAAAGTAAGAATAGCGATTACGGTTGCTGCCAACAAGGGCAGGGCGGTAGTCGAGCAAGCCTGCATGATGGCTACACGTTTCCGCATTCCACGCTCCATATTGATTAAAGCGGAGTCTGACACAACAATGGCATTGTCTACCAACATCCCCATGGCGATAATGATGGCGGCCAGTGACATTCGCTGGAGTGCGATGCCGCAAGCCATCATGACAATGAGAGTGGCGAAGATGGAAAAAATCAGTCCGCTACCTATCAGCGTGCCATTCTTGAACCCGATGAAAAATAATAGAATGGCTATAACAGTTAAAACGGAAATGATGAGATTCAAGACAAAGCCTTGATTGGCAACGGCTGATTCATATCCTTGATCGTAGATAGAGGTCAGTTCATATCCTTCAGGCATGGATTGGGATAATTCGTCAATGCGTTTTTTCACAGCTTCTGCCATATCCACTACATTTCCGGTGGGGACGGTGGAGATGGCAATACCTATGGCCGGATTACCGTCAATGCGCATCAGATTGCTGGCAGGTGTCTGATAACTTTCTTCTATTTGTGCAATGTCGGCAAGGCGGAAATGTTCACCGGAGCGTGATACGATAGTCAGGTTTCTTATATCATCTAATGAATAAAAATTTCCAGTGGATTCAATGCGCAGCCGATTTTGTCCGGCATCAATACCTCCGGCATCCACCACTTTATTTTGTGCTTCGAAAGCGCGGGCTATATCCGAGGTCGTAATTCCGCTTTGTGCCATGACGGATGGGCTGACAGACACGTCAATGGTAGGTGTCTGTATTCCGTAGATTTCTATTTTAGCAACATCTTTTATTTTCAATAGTTCGTTTTTGATAATCTTGGCTTCGTCTTCCAGTTCCCGATAGGTATGGCTCTTTCCAGTCAGTCCATAGAAAACTCCCAATACATCTCCAAAATCATCGTTAACAACAGATGGACCTGCTCCGGCGGGAAGTTTGCTTTGTACATCATTTACTTTACGGCGTAATTTGTCCCAAAGTTGTTGCATTTCGTCTGCCCGGATTTCCTTTTTTACATAAACGGTTATTTTTGAAAGTCCTGTTCGGTTTTCTGTTTTCAGATAATAAAGTTCACCAAGAGATTGGATGGATTCTTCCAGAACATCTGTTACTTGAGATTGTACCTCGGAGGGGGATGCTCCGGGATACGGAGTCAGTACGAGTGCTTGTTTGATGGTAAAGGGGGCGTCTTCCAGTTTTCCCATTTTGATATAGGAGAACAGCCCACCGGCCAATATCAATACCAACAGCAAGATAGTGACTGCTTTCTTTTGTAGAAAATATTTTACGAGTTTCATGATTGTTTATTTCTGTGATATTATTCGTTTTCTACACTTATTTTCATTCCATCCGATAGGAAGCGGAGCCCACTGTTTGCTACAGTTTCATCAGGATACAAGCCTTCGGTGATAGATACATAACCGTTTGGCAATAGATCCCCTTTCTTTACTTTTCTCTTAGTTACTTGTTGGGTTTTGGAATTTACTATCCATAAATAATCTCCTTCTGTAGGGCGATGGCAAAGGGCTGTTTGAGGGATGGCTGCTCCTTGGGAAAGAGTTGAAACGGAATGGGTATTTAGGCTTGCTTTACCAGACATACCTGCCAGTAATTTCCCTTCTTTATTGGGAAGTAGAGCGGTCAGCAGGTAAGAGAGGTTATTGCGGGTAGTCCCTTTGGAAATTTCCATTATCTTAGCATTATATACTTTATCGGGTTGGGCGTCAAATCGTACTTGTATTGTATCTAGTGCTTGCGCTGCACGGGCAATGTCTTGAGTGACATAAATCTCCAGTTTAAGTTGGTCTATATCAATAAAAGAAATGATGGGCTGGGTTGCTTTCACATCTTGAAATTTCTCTATATATACTTCACCCACATAACCATTGAATGGAGCGATAAGGCGTGTGTCTTCCAGTTCATAGGAAGCTGTATTGAAAGTTGTTTTTGCAGTGATATAGTCTGCTTTTGCTTTTTCATAAGTACTTGCAGAAACATTTCCTTTGTCGTATAACTTTTGTATACGTTCGAATTCCGCTTTTGCCTGATGGTAGATTGCTTCGGCACGTTCTTTACGGATGCGGAAATCGCGCGGATCTATTTCGGCTATGATGCTGCCTTGTTGGTATCGGTTACCTGCGTATACATCGAAACGGTCGATGGGACCGCCTACTCGGAAAGATAACTCGGAAGTGCGAAAAGGTCGGGCAATAAAAGAGAATTCTTTGTCACCCTGATGTGAAACTGGAACAGCTTGTGTTGTTTTTACAATAAGGTCTTGTTTTTTATCGTTGCCTTCGGCAGCACAGGAAGAAAGTAGTGCGGCAAGGCTTAATAATAGCATGGAATGTACGTTTATCTTCATATTTTGTCTTTTAAGTTTGAGACAAAAATAAAGATTGAAGGGAGAACAGATGGGGAAGAAAATGCTGAAGCCGGAAAAAGAAGACCGGAAAAAGGGAAAATGCATCCTGAATAATTTTATCAATGAAGTAAAAAAAGATTTATTCAGGCAACTTTTTATACAGAATAGCTGTTTTTATCAGTAAGATGATTAACTATAAACTCTAAAGAATAAAGCGTATGTATTTTATTTGGTACATTATTATCGGAATTATTGCTGGTTTTGTTGCCGGTAAGTTGATGAGAGGGGGAGGTTTCGGTCTCTTTATTAATTTATTGGTTGGTATTGTTGGTGGTGTCCTGGGCGGCTGGGTATTCAGTTTGTTTGGTATTGCAGCAACTGGTATTATTGGCAGTCTTGTTACCTCTATTGTGGGAGCTATATTATTGTTGTGGATTGTTTCTTTGCTCAAGAGGTCTGATATTTCTTGAATTATAAGAGTAAAAAAGAACCGTCCTGACGACACGCTTGCCGGGGGCGGTTCCTAACCAAACAAATCAAAAAATATAAGTATATTAACTAATTGCTTCCACCTCCTAAGGCACGGTAAAGCATGATATGCAGTTTACAAGATTCCACATTCAGAGCGATACGTTCCAATTCACAATCCAGGAAACGTTCATCGGCCGACAGTACATCCAGATAGCCTGCGAATCCTACTTTAAACATTTCATTTGCATTATAAATAGATCGATGATGGATACGGCTTTCTTCTTCTTTCAACTTTTTGCGCTGGTGCATTTGCGATGATGCAGTAATGAGGTTTAATACTTCTTCATAGGCTTTTAATACCGTATCGTGATATCCTAACAAAGCGATGCGTTGCTGGCTTTTCGCATCATTCCATAATGCACGTATAGTATTTTGTTTGAATATAGGTGCTGTGATACCTGCACCGAGATTGTAAACCAGGGATGCAGGAGCAGTAAACCATTTATCCAGATCAAATGCGTTAAAACCTCCGTTTCCTCCAATCACGATGGATGGGAAGAAAGCTTTTCGCGCTGCAGATACGTCGGATTTACTAGCTAATAACTCCAGTTCGGCAGCCTTTATATCCGGGCGATATTGCAAAAGTTGTGACGGGATTCCTGCATCTGTGGGAAACTCATAACTACATGCAGTTTCAAATGACACTCGTTTCACCTTGAAAGGCAGTCGTCCTAATAAGGTGGCGATGGCACGTTCCTTTTCACTTATTTGCTGTTCGTTTGCAAGCAGCATTTCTTCCAATTTAAGGCGTCGTGACCGGAATTGGTCTACAGAAAGTCGGGTTACTTCACCTTCTTTCATCAGTTCATCGGTTAAATTATAAGCATCTCTGGCTGTTAGGATGGCTTCGCGTAGCACATATCGCTGTTTATCCAGTCCTATTAATTCAAAATAGTGTGTACCTACTTCTGATATCAATAAGGTGCGTGCCAGACGCATAGCTTCTACAGACTGCATCCAGCGGGATACGGTCGATCGTTTTTTATCGGTTAGCTTACCCCATATGTCAGCTTCCCATTGAAAATTGAGTCCTAGGTTGAAATTCCGGTAGGGATCTGGAATATGTTTGTCTTTTTCTAAATCGGGAGTGTTGGTGGTGCTGTTACCAACTCCGTCCATAGTGTACTCGCCAAAACGTTGTACTCCACCATCAATGCCTAATGAAAGATCGGGCAGCAGCGCTCCTTTTCCTACTCGAACTTGTGAACGGGCAATGGATATCCGTTCTATAGTTTGAAGGAATGAATGATTGTTATTTAACGCTTCGGCTATATAACTTTGCAATAACGTATCTGGAAAAAATGTTTTCCATGACATGGAAGAGATAGTAGTGCTGTCCGTTTCCCTATCCATATAGAACTCGGGTAACTCTATCTTTTCTGTCGGAGTAAGGGAAGGGGCTTTGCAACTTACCATAATCAGACAGAAAGCTCCTATTATTAAACCTGTTTTGTTTATATTGTTATTTTTCATCTTCTTCATCATAGCTGACTTTATTACGGTTAAGATGTGCAGACCAACTCTCGAAAACAAGGTAAAGTCCAGGTACAAGGAAGATTCCTACGAATGTACCGATAAACATACCTCCGGCGGCAGCTGTTCCGATGGAACGGTTGCCCAAAGCACCGGCTCCGCTTGCCATTACCAACGGGATTAGTCCGCATATAAATGCAAAGGAGGTCATCAGGATGGGGCGCAGACGGCTTACGGAACCTCTAACGGCAGCATCAAAGATGCTCATTCCCTGTTTGCGGTACTGGTTGGCCATTTCCACAATAAGAATGGCATTTTTGCCTAGCAGACCAATCAACATTACCAAGGCTACCTGGGCATAAATATTATTTTCCAAGCCTGCCAGTTGCAGGAAAAAATAAGAACCGAAGATACCTGCCGGCAATGAAAGTATGACGGGAAAAGGCAGTAACAGACTCTCGTATTGTGCTGCCAGCAACAAATAAACAAACAGCAGGCAAATACCGAAAATAAGAACGGTTTGTCCACCCGAATCTTTCTCTTCACGAGTAACTCCTGACCATTCTATATCATAACCGCGAGGTAATGTCTCTTTGGCAATTTGTTCCACTGCTTCGATAACCTCTCCTGAACTGACTCCTTCGGCAGGTTCACCTGTAATCAAGGCCGAGGTGAACATATTGTAGCGTGTAATCTGGTTAGGACCGAATATACGGTCCATCGTCATAAAGTTAGAGTAGGGTACCATATTCCCGTCCTTGTTCTTGGCATAGAACTTATACAGATCTTCAGGATTCATACGATACTCTGGAGAAGCCTGTAACATCACCTTATACATTTGTCCGAAACGAATAAAGTTGGATGAGTAGAAACTGCCGATATAGGATTGGAGTGTTTCCATGGATTCATTTAGATTTACTCCTAATTTAGCTGCTTTAGCAATATCCACTTTCAGCAGATATTGTGGAAAATTAGGATTGAATCCTGAGGTTGCTCCCACAATGCGCGGATCTTCATTCAGTTTTTCTACTAATGTATTGGCAACATCGGCAAATTCTGCAAAGCTGCCTGCTGTTTTATCTTGTAAACGAAGTTCGAAGCCGCTGGCATTACCGAATCCCGGAACTGTAGGAGGCAGGAAGAACTGAATATCCGCATCTTTGATATGCGAGGTGCGGTCTTTGTATATCTCTATAAGTTCGGCTGCTGTTTGATCGCGTTCACTCCACGGGGTGAGATTAATCATACCCATACCGAAATTGGCACCTTCCGTTTCAGTCATCAAACTATAACCTGCTAATGTGGAGATGCTTTCAATTTCTTTGAAAGGAAGCAATGCAGCTTGTACAGCGTTCAAGGCTTTTTCGCTGCGTTCCAATGTTGCTCCCGGAGGCGCATCTACATTGACATAAATCATACCTTGGTCTTCATTGGGAATAAAGCCTGAAGGAAGTACCTGGCTCATGCCGAAAGTGGCAAGGAAGAAAATAATCAGTGTGGCATAAGTGATTATTTTCCGGCTCAAATACTTGTGTAATCCGATATTGTATTTCTTTTCAAAGCGGTCGTACCGGCGGTTGAAAAAAATAAAGAAACGACGTAGCCATCCTGCTTTTTTCTTCTTTTTTCCATCAGCGGGTTTCAGTAACAAAGCACATAGGGCAGGCGAGAGGGTCAATGCGTTTATTCCTGAGATAACAATGGCTACCGCCAGTGTCAATGAGAATTGCCGATAGAAAATACCTACAGTTCCCTGCATGAAGCCCACCGGAACAAAGACTGCCGACATGACTAGCGTGATGGCAATAATGGCTCCACCGATTTCATTAATAGCTGCTACAGATGCTTTATAAGGAGAGAGTTTCTCATGATGCATCTTTACATGGACAGCCTCTACGACGACTATTGCGTTGTCTACTACAATACCTATTGCGAGCACAAGGGCGAATAAGGTCAACATATTTATGGAGAAGCCCAGCATTTCCATAAAAAAGAATGTACCGACCAATGAAACTGGTACGGCGATAGCCGGAATTAAGGTGGAACGGAAATCTTGTAAAAATATATACACCACAATAAATACCAGTATGAATGCTTCGAGCAGTGTCTTCAGCACTGACTGTATGGAGGCGTCAAGAAAGCGTGATACGTCATAGGAGATATTGTAATCCATGCCAGGCGCAAAACTGCTTTCTTTGATTTCTGCCATTTTGGTTTTAATATTTTGGATGACTTCCCTTGCATTGGAGCCGGGGCGTTGTTTGATCATAATAGATGCCGATGGCCTTCCGTCGGTCATAGAGGTCATGTTATAATCTTCAGAATCGAATTCAATAGTGGCAACGTCTTTCAGACGTAGCAGTGAACCATCGGGAAGAGCTTTCAATACAATCTCTCCATATTCTTCTGCTGTGCTGAACTTTCCGGTATATTGTAATACATATTGCAGTTGTTGGGGTAATTTGTCTGAACTGATACCTGTCTTGCCAGGTGCTGCTTCTATGTTTTGATTACGGATGGCTTCAGTTACATCTTGAGGTACCATGTTGTAGGCGGCCAGCCGATTAGGATTCAACCATACACGCATGGCATAATCACGGCTACCCATGATTTCTACCAAGCCTACACCGTCAATACGTTTTAATTCGCGCAAAATATTGATATCGGCAAAGTTATAAACAAACTTTTCGGTATGTGCACTGTCCGTACTCATGATGTTCAAGTACATCAACATACTGTTTACTTCTTTTTCTGTAATAACTCCGGCACGGATTACTTCTTCAGGCAATTCGTCTAGTACGGTAGTCACACGGTTCTGTACATTTACGGCAGCTACGTCCGGATCGGTTCCCACTTTAAAATAGATAGTAGTAAGGGACATACCGTCGTTGGTACAAACAGTGGTCATGTAGGTCATGCCGGGTACTCCGTTGATGGCACGCTCTAACGGGGTGGCGACTGTTTTAGACATCACATCGGCACTAGCCCCGGTGTATCGGGCGGTTACCGTTACAGATGGGGGTACGATATCGGGAAACTGAGTGATGGGCAGTGTCAAAATAGACAGTACGCCCAAGCAGACGATAATGACGGAGATTACTCCTGAAAGTATCGGTCTTTTTATAAATAGCTTAAACATAAACTGTCCGTTTTATTTTACGATAGGTTGTTTTAATTCAACTTCTTTTCTGATTGCTTCCATATCAATGGTATCAGTCTTGATGGTAATGCCATCTTTCATCATTTGCACTCCCTCGTATACGATGGCAGTGTTAGGAGAGAAGTCTTGTGTCACATAGTAATTATTATAGCGTTCCAGCGGTTGGAAGCTGCGTACTTTTACTACACTGGCACTATCAACGGTATATACATAGGTGAAATCTTGAATTTCGAATGTTGATTTCTGGGGAACTAGGCAGATGTTGTCCATTTGGGTCATCATACGTACTTTTCCAGTCACTCCATGTTTCAGCAGTCCGTCCGGGTTCGGAAAACGGACACGGAAGGCAATGGAGCCGGTTCCTCGTTCAAAGTCACCTTCTACTGTTTCTAATGTGCCTTTGTGGGAGTAGATGGAACCGTCTGACAAAATCAGTTCCACATTATTTTCTTCGTGCTGTTTTTGTCCGCTAAGTTGTTGGCGCTTGTATTCCAGATACTCGCTTTCGTTCACTTTATAGTAAGCAAAGATCTCGGAAATATCACTTACGGTAGTCAGTAAGCTTTGCGGATTTACCAGACTTCCCGTCTTATAAGGAATACGGTCTATGTAGCCGTCAAAAGGGGCAGTGATAGTAGTGTAAGAATAATCCATCTGTGAACGTTGCATTTGTGCTTTTGCCTGTTCCACTTTCATTTGGGCTACTTCTTTTTCTTTATTGGCTTGGTCGAGTCGGATTTTTGATAAGATTTGTTTGTCAACCAGCCGGCCTATTCTTTCGGCTTCATAATTTGCCATTTCATATTGTGCCTGTGCTTGTTTGTAATTGGCTTGCGCCTCTTTTACCGTTTCGCTATATTGGTCGGAACTGAGTTGGAATAGGGGCTGTCCTTTTTTGACTTTCTGTCCTTCGTCTACATATATTTGTTGAACAAATCCTTCCACTTTGGGCTTAATTTCTACAAACTGTATAGCTTGCACATCAGCTACATATGAGCGTGGAAACTCAATGGTTGTGGGGTGAAGAATGGTGATGGGAATGAATTCTTTGTGATGTTCCTGCTTGTTGTCCGATTGACCACAAGAGCATAGCAATCCTGTGCATGTACACAGGACCGCAATTTTCTGAAAATTACTCTTCATGAAATTACGAATACAATTTAAAAAGATTAATAATTGAGTTTGAGTAAATAAAAGATCCGGCTTGCATTCAAATCTTTCAGAATACAAGGCCAATATGTATGAATATGCTTTAATGTGACATATTAAATGCGGTACACACAAAAGATAATGTGATGATGTACCACTTTCCCCGGATTTTCACTGACAGGTGTGTAACTTTGTACCGGAACTTGGGGAATAGCAAAAAGATTGACCAGCATGTCGATAGTGCAGGGTAAAAAACGACTGTTTGGCAGTTGTGCACGTCCCGACTGGAAATAATAAGTTTCTTCTCCTCTGTTTTCTTCATTGTTGTCAGAAGGCAGGGTGGGTTGTTCCATCGTTTCTACCATAGCCAGATTGGCATCAATCAGTGGAGCGCATACATCAAATTGTACGAGTAATAACATAATTACGCATACTATTCTTACCACATATTTTTTGATACCGTTGAACATGAAAGATACTTTGTTTGTCAATTCGTTTGCAAATTTAATATAATTGAACACTGTTTTCAAACTAATCATCCAAAATTAGTGAGTTTTAATATATCCTTTCTCTTTTTTGGAACTACTATCCTTTATACTGACTGAAATCTGTTATTTTTGTACTCAGTATTTTAAATAATCAGATAATATTACTTATGTTACAACCCGAATTGAAATTTCGTCGAGATAAAATACGCTATTTGATGGCTCAACAAGGCATTGATGCTGCCCTGATAGCTTGTAATGTAAATTTGCTTTATACGTATGGTGAGATAGTGAACGGCTATCTTTATTTACCGCTTCATTCACCGGCACTTCTCTTTGTAAAACGTCCTAATAATATTGTGGGAGAATTTGTATTCCCTATTCGTAAACCTGAGCAGATAGTGGACTTGTTAAAAGAAAATGGTATACCTGTAGCTTCAAAGATAATGTTGGAAGGCGGGGAACTGCCTTATGCGGACTATATGCGTCTTGCATCTCTTTTTCCTGAATCGGAGGTAGTGGATGGAACTGCTATTATTCGTGAAGCGCGTAGCGTAAAGACTCCGCTGGAGATTGAACTTTTTCGTCGGTCGGCTGCTTTACATGCTCGAGCATATAGTAAGATTCCCGATGTATACCATCCGGGGATGACTGATCGTGAACTATCTGTTGAGGTGGAACGCCTGATGCGACTGGAAGGTTGTCTGGGAATATTCAGAGTATTTGGTCAGAGTATGGAGATATTTATGGGAAGTGTGTTGGCCGGAGATAATGCAGCTACTCCTTCGCCTTATGATTTTGCCTTAGGTGGTAAGGGATTGGACCCGTCTTTGCCCGGAGGAATGAATGGAACTTTGTTGAAAGAGGGGTATAGTGTAATGGTGGATATAGGGGGAAACTTTTACGGATATATGTGCGATATGAGTCGTGTGTTCTCCATTGGAAAATTAAATGATGAGGCTTATGCAGCTCATCAAGTCTGTCTTGAAGTGCAGGATAAGGTTGCCTCTATGACGGCGCCTGGTGTGGTGTGCGAGGATCTTTATAATGCGGCCATTGAGATCGTGACGAAAGCCGGATTTGCCGATCGTTTTATGGGGGTGTCCCAACAGGCACGTTTTATAGGACACGGCATCGGGTTGGAAATCAATGAGGCACCAGTGTTGGCTCCGCGTATCCGGAGGGAGTTGGAAGAGGGAATGGTGTTTGCCCTTGAACCTAAAATCGTATTGCCGGGAGTAGGACCGGTCGGCATTGAAAATTCTTGGGTAGTTACAGAAAACGGAGCCGGCAAACTGACCATTTGTAATGAGGAGATTATAGAGCTTTGATTCCTTGGATGTAAATATTGAAGCGGAAATATCAAAAAAACGAAAAATTTTATGGTTCTTGTTCTAGTGTCATTGGGGGCAAAGTGAAGAACTTGAATATAAAAAAGATCCCGAAACTTTTAGTTTCGGGATCTTACATGGTTTGAAGTATATTTTTTATTCCCACTCAATGGTCGCATTGGGTTTGGGCGACAGGTCATAGCATACGCGGTTCACATTCTTTACTTCTTTTAGAATACGGTCGGTAATTTTCATCAGAATGGACCAGTCTATCGGTTCGATAGTAGCTGTCATAGCATCTACGGTGTTGACAGCTCGGATAATAACAGGCCAGTCAAATGAACGGGCATTGTCACGCACGCCTACTGATTTGAAATCGGGTACTACGGTGAAATATTGCCATACTTTCTTGTCCAAGCCTGCCAGTTGGAATTCTTCACGCAAGATGGCGTCCGATTCGCGAACAGCTTCCAAGCGGTCACGAGTGATAGCCCCCAAACAGCGCACTCCCAAACCAGGACCAGGGAACGGCTGACGGTAGACCATGTCGTATGGTAAACCAAGTTCCACTCCGCAGGCACGGACTTCGTCTTTGAACAACTGGCGTAAAGGTTCTACTAATTCAAACTGTAAATCCTCGGGTAAGCCACCTACATTGTGATGGGATTTAACCATTTTGGCTGTTTTAGTACCACTTTCTACGATATCAGGATAAATTGTACCTTGTCCCAAAAAGTCGATTCCATTTAGCTTACGGGCTTCCTCTTCGAACACACGAATAAATTCACCACCGATAATCTTGCGTTTCTGCTCCGGATCAGTTACATTTTCCAGTTTACTCAGGAAACGGTCTGTAGCATCCACGTAAATCAAATTAGCGTTCAACTGATTTTTGAAAACTTCAATTACTGCTTCCGATTCACCTTTGCGCATTAATCCATGGTTCACATGTACGCAGACCAGATTATTGCCGATGGCTTTCAGCAACAGAGCTGCTACTACAGAACTGTCTACACCTCCGGAAAGTGCCAATAATACTTTCTTGTCGCCTACCTGGCGGCGGATCAATTCAATCTGGTCATTGACAAAGTTTGTCATATTCCAGTTAGCCTCTGCCTTGCAGGTATCAAAAACAAACGATTGTACAGCATTCTTTATTGCTTCCACATCATCCGTCAGTTGGGGAAGCTTCACTTCGCAACATGCTTTGTCATGACCGGCAGCCATTACGGGGATCCCTGCTTTGTAAATCTCGGGAAGCACGTCAATATCCACTCCGTCAATTACATGGTTGGGACCGCCATTGATAATGACACCCTTTACATTGGGCAATGCTGTCAGCTCAGCGGCTGTGATATCGTGCGGGTAAATTTCACTATATACACCCAAAGCACGAATGGCTCTGGCAAGCACGGTGTTTTCGGTGCTTCCCAAATCCAAGATAACAATCATATCTTGTTTCATTCCGTTATGTTGTTTTTAAGTTATTAGTTGGTTGTCTATTATTCCCACTCAATTGTGGCAGGCGGTTTGGACGAGATATCATAGCATACGCGGTTTACACCTTTTACTTTATTGATTATGTCGTTTGAAACCTTAGCCATAAATTCATAGGGAAGATGAGCCCAGTCGGCGGTCATGGCATCCGTACTAGTTACGGCACGTAGGGCAACGGCACGTTCGTATGTACGTTCGTCCCCCATTACTCCCACACTTTGTACGGGTAGCAAGATTACGCCTGCCTGCCATACTTGGTGGTAAAGGGATGTTTCGTTTCCGTCCGAGTCTTTCACTTTCCAGTCTCTCAATCCTTGGATATAGATATCATCGGCGTCTTGCAGAATACGTACTTTCTCAGGAGTGATATCACCCAAAATACGTACCGCAAGTCCTGGTCCGGGGAATGGATGGCGTGTAATCAGATGTTCCGGCATACCCAGTTCACGACCTACGTGGCGTACTTCATCCTTGAATAGCAGACGCAGAGGCTCGCATAGTTTCAAATTCATTTTTTCGGGCAGTCCACCTACGTTGTGATGACTTTTGATTACAGTGCCGGTGATACTTAATGACTCGATACAGTCAGGATAAATGGTACCTTGTGCCAGCCATTTCACATCTTTAATTTTATGAGCTTCTTCATCGAATACGTCAATAAAACCTTTGCCGATAATCTTACGCTTCTTCTCAGGTTCTTCCACACCTGCCAGTTCACTGAAGAATTTTTGGCTGGCATCCACTCCGATTACATTCAGTCCGAGACATTCATAATCATGGAGTACATTTTTGAATTCGTTCTTACGCAGCATGCCGTGATCTACAAAAATGCAGGTAAGATTCTTGCCTATCGCTTTATTTAATAATACGGCTGCCACAGATGAGTCTACTCCGCCACTCAGCCCCAGTACTACTTTGTCATTTCCCAGTTGCGCTTTCAGTTCGGCTACAGTCGTTTCAATGAAAGAGGCAGCGCTCCAGTCCTGTTTCCCCCCGCAAATGTCGACTACAAAATTTTTCAGAAGCTGGGTTCCGTCTTCACTGTGGAACACTTCCGGGTGGAACTGTACTCCCCATACTTTCTCTTCCTTTATTTGATAAGCAGCGATGGCTACTTTATCTGTTGAAGCGATAATTTTGAAATTCTCCGGAATGGCGGTGATGGTATCTCCGTGGCTCATCCATACTTGTGAGTGTTCACGGACGTTCTTTAATAGTGGGTTCTCTTGGTCGAAAGTGGAAAGGTGTGCACGTCCGTATTCACGTGTGCCGGCCGGTTCCACTTTCCCACCGTTTGTATAAGACATGAACTGTGCACCATAGCAGATACCCAAAATAGGATACTTTCCGCGAATGTCACTCAAATCGACTTTAAAGGCGCTTTCATCATACACCGAGAAAGGGCTTCCCGAAAGGATAACGCCGATTATGGACGGATCATTGTGTGGAAATTTGTTGTAAGGCACAATCTCGCAATAAGTATTCAGTTCGCGAACGCGACGGGCTATGAGCTGTGTGGTTTGTGAACCGAAGTCGAGAATAATGATCTTTTCTTGCATATATATATTAAGATATGTAAATGATTTCGTGCCGCAAAGATACTCAGAAAAAATAAAAATCCGTCATGCTGTTGAGGCTTTTTATAATTGAATTGGAAAAACTTTGTTCTTCCTGCTTCCTTGTGGAAAAATATGCAAAAAAAAGATTGGAATGTTTAGGAAATGTCGGCTGGTATATAAATCACGGGCTGTCCGACAAGCATTTGAGGGCAGCCCGTTTTTTTGTGTGGATAATATTTTATTTTTTGCCAGCCTGTTCCTTCAACAAGTCACGGATTTCTGTAAGTAATACCTCTTCCTTGCTAGGGGCAGGTGGGGCGGCGGGAGCAGGAACTTCTTCTTTCTTGCGATTCAGCTTGGCAAGTAATCTTATAAATAAGAATATAGAAAAAGCAATGATGATAAAGTCGAAAGTAGCTTGTAGGAAGTTGCCATAATTCAACGTTACGGCAGCTTTTTCAACTCCATCCACTACTTCGGCCGGCTTTAATTGTAGTTTCAAATCTGTAAAGTTCACGCCACCTACCAGCAATCCGATGGGAGGCATGATGACATCGGCCACAATGGAAGATACTATTTTACCGAAGGCTCCGCCGATGATGACACCGACTGCCATGTCAATGACGTTTCCGCGCATTGCGAACGCCTTAAAATCTTGCAAGAAGCTGCTTTTTCCCATTTTTTTTTATTTTAATATGAATTTATGTGCGAATATAAAAACAAATTCTTATTTTTGCACCGCGTTTAGGAAATAAATACTAAACGTTTAACAACATTCCAACGTAGAGTGTTTAAAAGCTATATTATAAAACCTTTAAAATTTAAACAAAATGATTAAAGTAGGTATTAACGGATTTGGTCGTATCGGCCGTTTTGTATTCCGTGCAGCTCAGAAAAGAAACGATATTCAGATCGTAGGTATCAATGACCTTTGCCCGGTTGATTACTTAGCATATATGTTGAAGTATGACACTATGCACGGACAATTTGACGGTACTATCGAAGCTGACGTAGAAAATAGCAAATTGATCGTGAACGGCAATGCAATCCGCGTAACAGCTGAAAGAAATCCGGCTGACTTGAAGTGGGATGCAATCGGTGCTGAATACGTAGTTGAATCTACTGGTTTGTTCTTGACTAAAGAAAAAGCTCAGGCTCATATTGAAGCTGGTGCTAAATATGTAGTTATGTCAGCTCCTTCTAAAGATGATACTCCGATGTTCGTTTGCGGTGTAAACGAAAAGACTTATGTTAAAGGTACTCAGTTCGTTTCTAACGCTTCTTGTACTACTAACTGTTTGGCTCCTATCGCTAAGGTATTGAATGACAAATGGGGTATCACTGACGGTTTGATGACTACAGTTCACTCTACAACAGCTACTCAGAAAACAGTTGACGGTCCTTCTATGAAAGACTGGAGAGGTGGTCGTGCTGCTTCTGGTAACATTATCCCTTCATCTACTGGTGCTGCTAAAGCTGTAGGTAAAGTTATTCCTGAATTGAACGGTAAATTGACTGGTATGTCAATGCGTGTTCCGACTTTGGATGTTTCTGTAGTTGACTTGACAGTTAACTTGGCTAAACCGGCTACATATGCTGAAATCTGTGCAGCTATGAAAGAAGCTTCTGAAGGTGAATTGGCTGGCGTATTGGGTTACACTGAAGATGCAGTTGTTTCTTCTGACTTCTTGGGTGATACTCGTACTTCTATCTTCGATGCTAAAGCTGGTATCGCTTTGACTGATACTTTTGTTAAGGTGGTTTCTTGGTATGACAACGAAATCGGTTACTCTAACAAAGTATTGGATTTGATTGCTCACATGGCTTCTGTAAACTGCTAATCAGTTAAAAACCATATAGCGAAAGCCGTCTGAAGTAATTCAGACGGCTTTTTTTTATGTAGTTTTGCGTGCTAAGTTGCACATTTTCGTTATCTTTGTGCGACTGTTACAAAAACTTAGGATGGAAAAGTACGATTTGATAACGATATTAGGACCTACCGCTTCGGGAAAGACTCCTTTGGCAGCGGCTTTAGCTTACAAGTTGGATACCGAAATTATCAGTGGAGATAGCCGGCAGGTATATCGCCGGATGGATTTAGGTACGGGAAAGGATTTGGAAGACTATGTCGTGAATGGACAGCAAATACCTTACCATCTGATAGACATTGTAGACCCCGGATATAAATATAATGTATTTGAATTTCAACGTGATTTTTTGAATGCTTATGATCAAGTGAGATGGAAAGACAAACTTCCTATATTATGCGGAGGTACGGGGATGTATCTTGAATCCGTGTTGAAGGGATATAGGCTGCTTCCTGTTCCAGAGAATCCCAAACTTAGGGACTCGTTAGCAGATAAATCATTAGCGGAACTCACCCGGTTGTTGTCAACTTACAGGAAACTTCATAACTCTACGGACGTAGATACTGTAAAGCGGGCTATCCGGGCCATTGAAATAGAAGAGTATTACAAGCACCAATCAGCGGAATACCGTGAGTTCCCGCAAATTCATAGTTTGATCATTGGAGTAGATATAGCTCGTGAGTTACGTCGTGAAAAAATATCCCACCGTTTGAAGCAGCGTTTGGATGAAGGGATGGTAAACGAAGTGAAGGCTTTGTTGGATAGTGGTATTTCTTCCGAGGATTTGATTTATTACGGATTGGAATATAAGTATTTGACTTTATATGTCTTGGGTAAACTTTCTTTCAATGAAATGTTTCATCAATTGGAAATAGCTATCCATCAATTTGCCAAACGGCAGATGACCTGGTTCCGGGGCATGGAGCGGCGAGGGTTCACTATACATTGGCTGGATGCTTGCCTGCCTATGGAAGATAAGGTGGAAAAAATCATTAATTTGTTACACACTAAAAACTAAATGTTATGGCTGTAGAACCAAACAGATGGGGGATTATTTATAATCCGAAAGCCGGAAGCCGTAAGACTCAGAAGCGTTGGAATGAGATACGTAGCTATATGGAAAACCGTAAGGTGGTTTTTGACTACGTACAGTCCGAAGGTTTTGGATCGGTGGAACGACTCGCCCGTACCTTGGCTAATAATGGTTATCGAACCATTGTGATTGTAGGTGGAGACGGAGCGATCAATGATGCTATTAACGGTATTATGACTTCTATGGTGGAGGATAAGACAAATATCGCTTTTGGAATCATTCCTAATGGTATTGGTAATGACTTTGCCAAATATTGGGGGTTGGATGAAGATAATTATAAAGCAGCGGTAGATTGGATTATCAATCGTCGTCTGAGGAAAATTGATGTGGGGCGTTGTAATTATTTTGATGGAGAGAAGCACACCTCCCGCTATTTCCTGAATGCCATATATATAGGTTTAGGTGCGCGTATTGTACAGATCTCAGATGGTACCCGCCGTTTTTGGGGAATACGTGAGTTGTCTTTTGCCGCTTCCATGTTCCTGTTGCTGTTTGAACGTAAATTGTACCGTACACATCTTTGTATCAATGGCGAACATATTCGTGGACGTATCATGACGGTATGTGTGGGAAGTGCCCGTGGATACGGTTTGACACCTAGTGCAGTTCCTTATAATGGCTGGTTGGATGTGTCGGTTATTTATCGTCCGGAGTTAATTCAACTTTTCTCGGGTATGTGGATGCTGTTGCAGGGACGTATTTTAAATCATAAAATGGTGAAACCTTATCGTACACGGAAAGTAAAAGTACTACGTGCGCAGAATGCTTCTGTCAGTTTGGACGGGCGTATTTTAGACCGCCATTTTCCTTTGGAAATTACGATCCAGCCGGAAGCTATAACTTTGATTATCCCTAATTAAAAACTATAGATATCCATTTCTTGCTTTAAGGATAGAGGCAGAGTAGATATCTCAATGAATAGACGTAAGATAATGACAATTTCAGATTTAAGAAAGACAGATAATTTCTTTTTACTGGCTGGTCCTTGTGTGATCGAAGGAGAGGAAATGGCTCTCCGAATAGCAGATCGTATTGTGAAAATAACAGATAAACTGGGTATTCCCTATGTGTTTAAAGGATCTTATCGTAAGGCTAACCGTTCCCGTTTGGATTCGTTTACAGGAATAGGTGATGAAAAGGCCTTGAAAGTACTTCGTAAAGTACGGGAAACTTTTGGAATTCCTGTGGTAACCGATATTCATAGTGCTGGAGAAGCTGCTATGGCCGCTGAATATGTGGATGTGTTGCAGATTCCTGCTTTCCTGTGTCGCCAGACTGATTTGCTGCTGGCGGCAGCTCATACCGGAAAGATTGTCAACATCAAGAAAGGACAATTTTTATCACCTGGCGCCATGCGTTTTGCTGCTGACAAAGTGGTGGAGGCGGGTAATGATCAGGTTATGCTGACCGAGCGGGGAACGACTTTCGGGTATCAGGATTTGATTGTAGATTATCGGGGTATTCCGGAAATGCAGACTTTAGGTTTTCCTGTAATTCTGGATGTGACACATTCTTTGCAACAACCTAATCAGACTGCCGGTGTGACAGGTGGTATGCCGCAGCTTATTGAAACGGTAGCCAAGGCTGGCATAGCGGTAGGAGTGGACGGTTTGTTTATGGAAACCCACGAAGACCCTTCTGTCGCTAAGAGTGACGGAGCGAATATGTTGAAACTGGATTTGCTGGAAGGGCTATTGACCAAACTGGTAAGAATCCGCCAAGTGTTATAAATGTTATTCGTTGGGGATTCACAGGTAAGATGGGTTAATTTATTTGGACTATGGGGCAACTTGCATGAATAGTATAAAATAAGGTCGGTTTTTGCAGTAGAAACCGGCCTTACCTTTCTTTCTCCGTCAAAACAGAAAAAAGAATAGAAGCAGATGTGGATTATTTTTTTAGAATATAAGCCTTCATGCGGGCTATATCATTTAAGTAATCTTGCAAATCTTGTTCATGGTCTTCTTCTTCTGCCATAATATGTTTGGCAATATCACAAGTGGTGAAGTCAATTCCGTTTGTGAATTCAGCAATTTGCTGATAGCGGTAGATGGCACAACGTTCGGATTCTACATTTTGTTTCAACAAGATTTCCGAACCGAAATCTACGGGCGCATCATATTTGCAGCGAGCTAAATCAAACCATTGTTTAGGGTCAAGTACGGGTACGCCTTCCAATTCAATGATACGGTCGGCCAATAATTTTGCATGGTTATATTCCTCGGCTGCATGTTCTTGAAACTCGCGTTGTACATCACCGCGCATAGCGCCTTCTACTACGAATGAACCTACCCAGTATTGGTAGAAAGCCAACCATTCTTCGGACAGAGCTGCATTCAGCTGAGCCAATAAGTCCACAATGTCAATTTTATCCTTCAGGATATTCACAGATTCTTTAGCCATAATGTAAAGTTTAAGTTAGTGTTTATTATTATTTAGTCCACAGCAGGTATAGTCATGTCGTCTAACACACCTATGCCTTCCTGGTCTACATCTTTTTTTACGTCAGAACTGGTATAAAGCCAGATACCGAATCCCAGCACAAATAAAATAAGGAGGATGATTCCCCATAATTTACCTTTACTCATAGTTTCTTGGTTTTAGTTTCTTTAATAACAGCTGGTGCTGAAAAAGGTTTTGTAAGTAGAGAAAAAAACAGGCGTCTGTTATGGAAAAACGGACGCCTGTGTGTGTGAAGTATGAATTGATATTAGATTTTATCCTATTTTGCTGATTTTTTTTAGTTTCTCTTCATCAATGATTTTAATTTTTCTACCATCGATGGTAATCAGTTTTTCAGTTGCAAAGTTAGAAAGCGTACGGATTGCGTTCGAAGTAGTCATATTTGATAAATTTGCCAAATCTTCTCGTGAAAGGTAAATGCTTAGTGTAGATTCATCTTCTTCTACTCCATAAGTATCTTTCAAAAATAACAGAGATTCCGCCAATCGTCCACGAATATGTTTTTGCGTAAGATTTACGGTTCTTTCATCAGAAATTCCCAAATCTATAGAAAGTTGGCGGATAAAGAACAAAGCTAATTCAGAGTTGTCTTTTATCAGTTTCATAATGGCCGGCATGGGAATAAGGCAGATAGTGCAAGGCTCGAAAGCGGAAGCAGCTGTCACGAAGTTCCCTTCGGCAAAAAAAGCTCGGTATGCGAAATATTCTTTCGTCTTTAATACGCGGATAATCTGGCTACGTCCTCCCACACCTTCTTTGTAGATTTTTACTTTTCCACTAAGAAGACACATAAGGTGCATCGGAGTTTCTCCTTCGCAGTATATCGTCTCATTCTTTTTATACTTCTGTATCGTAAAGTTCTGAGCCAAGAACTCTCTTTGTTCCTGTGTTAAAGGTTGCCATAAGTCTGGTATACTTTCAGCAATCTCAGTTTCTGATAATTCTTTTCTAACCATAAACGTGCTATAAAACCGTGTTATAGAGCACAAATATAAGAAGAAAAAATAAAAGGACGAAGTAATCAGAAGAAAAAAGAAAGATATATTATTAATTTATCTTCAAAAAATAACAAAAGGATAGGTTCTTATCTCCTATCCTTTCTTTTTTTTGTGAAATTTTATTTGGTGAACAGTAATTCACGATATTTAGGTAATGGCCAAATCTCATCGTCTATTTCTAGTTCCAAATGGTCAATATGGTCGCGGATTTCTTCCAGATATGGACGCACTTGTTCCTCGTAGCTGAAGGCTTTCTCTACTTGGCTTCCCAAATGATTTGCTACTTTTCGGGCTTCTGTCATATTGTGCACGGCTTTTTTAATAGCAAGTATGCGGTTTTGAATTTCACGTACCAAATTCTTCCGGTCTTCGGTCAGCTCTTCGTATTCTTCGGTGGAGAATATCTCTTTCAGACCACGAAGATTTTCTAATAGTCTGTTCTGATAAATTACAGCTGTGGGAACAATATGATTGATAGCTAGATCGCCTAGTACACGACTTTCAATCTGGACCTTTTTAGTAAACTTTTCCAGTTCCACTTCTATACGACAGAACAATTCATTTTCATTGAATATTTTTTCGCCTATCAGTACTGCACGAGATTGCTCATCGTTGAACTTCAGGATGGCTTCGGGTACATGGCAGATATTGGTCAATCCGCGTCGCGCGGCTTCTGCTTTCCATTCTTCCGAGTAGCCGTCACCTTCAAAACGGATGTTTTGTGAAGCGATGATGGTTTCTTTTAATACCTTATACAGAGCTTCTTCCTGTTCCATCCCTCCGTTTACTAATTTATCTATCTGGGTCTTGAACTCATTCAACTGGTGTGCCATAGCGGCATTGATCACAATCATTGATGCGGCACAGTTGGCAGATGAGCCTGCAGCACGGAATTCAAAACGGTTTCCGGTGAAGGCAAAAGGAGAGGTACGGTTACGGTCTGTATTGTCTTGCAATATGGCAGGTATGCGCCCGATACCCAATTGCAATGCTTTCTTTTCATCAGGGGTCAGTTCGGCGTCATTCAGACGTGCCACTACTTCGTCCAACATATGGGAAAGATGACGTCCTAGGAAAATAGACAGAATAGCGGGGGGGGCTTCATTTGCTCCCAGGCGATGGCTGTTTCCGGCACTGACAATAGAGGCACGTAGTAAATCTTGGTTTTTATAGACCATCATCAGTACGTTGACTATGAAAGTCAGGAAAAGCATATTTCCTTCCGCAGTCTTGGCAGGAGAGAACAAATTGATGCCTGTGTCTGTACAAAGTGACCAGTTGTTGTGTTTGCCCGATCCGTTTACTCCTTTGAATGGTTTTTCGTGGAGCAGTACAGTAAAATTGTGTTTGGAAGCGATACGTTTCATCAGGTCCATTACCAGCTGGTTATGGTCGTTGGCCAGATTTACATCTTCAAAAATAGGAGCTAGCTCAAATTGGTTGGGAGCCACTTCGTTATGCCGTGTTTTTACCGGAATCCCTAGTTTGTGACATTCCAGTTCCAATTCTTTCATAAAACTGGTTACACGTGGAGGGATGGAACCGAAGTAGTGGTCGTCTAGCTGCTGGTCCTTGGCAGACGAGTGTCCCATCAAGGTGCGTCCGGTCAGGCAAAGATCCGGACGTGCATTATATAGTGCGGTATCCACTAAAAAGTATTCTTGTTCCCAACCCAGATTGGCGAATACGCGTTTTACGTTTGGATCGAACATTCTGCAAACCTCAGTTGCCGCTTTGTCTACAGCACCTAATGCCTTCAACAAAGGAGTTTTGTAGTCGAGTGCTTCGCCTGTATAAGAGATGAAGATAGTAGGAATACAAAGTGTGCTGTCTACAATGAAAGCCGGAGAAGAAACATCCCATGCCGTATAGCCACGTGCTTCAAATGTGTTCCGGATACCGCCGTTGGGAAAACTGGACGCATCCGGTTCTTGTTGGATAAGCAGCTTGCCCGAGAAGCGTTCTATAACATTACCGTCATCACCGAATTCAATAAAGCCGTCGTGCTTTTCGGCAGTTCCGTCAGTCAGAGGCTGGAACCAATGAGTGTAGTGGGTAACATTAAAGGTCTTTGCCCAATTCTTCATGCCATTGGCTATCATGTCGGCCATTTCACGATTGATAGGGGTACCTTTCTCGATTGCGTTTATTACTGCTTTATAAGCCTCACTAGGCAGATATTCCTGCATTTTTTTACGGTCGAATACGTGGTTGCCGTAATAATCAGCTAACTTTTCAGAGGGGTAGTCAACTTTAACGGGGCGTCTGTTGGCTAACTCCTGTAGAGCAAAAAATCTCATTTTGGACATGTTGTCTTTCTTTTACTGGTTGTTGGCTGCAAAAATACTGCTTTTTGATTAATAATTCGCTATATCGCTAATCATTTTTCATTTCTGTTAAGGATGTTAATTAAGTATTATCATGCGTCAGCCTGTTGGTTTTTGTTTATATTTGCTCTTCAAACAATGAAAAGAAAGTACATTGATGCACTATATACGGATTGTCAGGTTGATTATATTTTGTCTTTTGTTACCTTTAGCTGTTCAGGCTAAGAGGGAAAAGGTTGATATGCCCGACAAGCCGATGGTGTCCGATTCCATTCTTCAGTGTATTTTCCAGTTTTCGCCGTTCTATTCCCGTATCATTGATGAGTATAAGGCTGATTTATATATAAAAGGAAAAGTAAAGGTACATAAGCGCAATCACCTTATCCGCTATGTACCGTCCATGTTTCGTTTCGAAAAACACATCAATGATTACCTTATGGAATCTCTTAGTGAGCTGCATTATACGGCCCCTGATATATACGACCGTAAGATAAAAGCGGTATCCACTACATTTCCACGTAACAGGGGACAGATAACGGATGTGATGGATTATTTGAACATGAATATCTATTCTTCTTCATTGATGTCCGATAAACTTCTTTCTCCTTTGGATAAGAAATCTAGCAGATATTATCATTATTTATTGGATTCTATAGCCGGTCCTCCCGATTGCCAGCGGTATAAAATACTTATTATTCCCAAATTCCGTGGTACACAGTTGGTCAGTGGATATATGTGGGTTAGTGATCAGATATGGACTATTCGTGAACTTTATATTGAAGGCGTTTATGATGTGATCCGCTTCAAGGTCCGTGTCAAGATGGGAGAGGAGGGCGATGTGGAGTTTCTGCCGGTGCAGTTTGATTTGAATCTTGTTTTTAAGTTTATAGGTAACCATCTGGAAATGGATATGGGAGCCTGGTTGAAATACAATGAAATTAAATTTTATGAAGGAGCCGCCCGGCGTAAATCTCAAAAGAAGCATCGCCATGACCTGACGGAATCCTATAAGCTGACTTGTGATTCGGAACAGCTGATAACAGATAAGGAAAAGTTCAATGAGCTGCGTCCCATTCCGCTGTCCGCTTTGGAGGATTCTTTGTATAGAAGTTATGCTTTACGTCAGGATACGCTTTTACGCGTACCGAAAAAAAAGAAGAATGAACATTTGGAGTTTTGGGGGGAGTTGGGTGACATGCTTATCAGTAGTTACAATGTGAATTTGTCCAGTATGGGGAGTGTGCATTGTTCTCCACTTATTAATCCGGTGCTGTTGGATTATAGCCACAGCAGGGGCTTTTCGTATAAGCAGAAGTTTAAATACAGTCGGCTTTTTCATGATGGACGTATACTTAGAATCAGTCCGCAGATAGGTTATAATTTTACACATAAGGAACTTTATGTGAAAGCGGATGCCGATTGGCAATATTGGCCGGAAAAGCAGGCTAGTTTTGAGGTTAGTGTAGGTAACGGTAACCGCATATATAGTAGTGTCGTATTGGATCAGCTAAAGCAATTGCCCGATAGTACCTTTAATTTTGACCAATTGGAATTGGACTATTTCAAGGATGTGTATCTCAATCTGTTCCATAATATAGAAATAGTGAACGGCTTGTTTATTAAAGCAGGTGTTTCCGTACATTGGAGGTATCTGATAAATAATTCGAAAGTCATTCTTGAAAAGCCGTTGCCTGATAAGGATTGGGCTGCATTGCGAGGTATCAGATCAGAATACAATAGTTTTGCACCTCGTATACGTATTGAATGGACTCCCGGTATGTATTATTACATGAACGGTCGCCGGAAGATGAATGTAGGTTCCAGTATGCCTACTTTTATGCTGGATTATGAACGGGGCATTAAAGGTGTATTCAAGAGTACGGGTGCTCATGAACGTTGGGAGTTTGATATACAGCAAAACTTGAAACTGAGCGGAATCCGAAGTATCGGTTATCGCATTGGGGGGGGGATGTTTACCAAGCAGGAAGATATGTATTTCGTGGATTTTGCTAACTTTGCCCGTCGTAATCTTCCCGAAGGATGGAATGATGATATTGGTGGCACTTTCCAATTGCTGGACGGACGTTGGTATAACTCCTCACGTCAGTACTGGCGGGGGAATTTCACCTATGAGTCTCCTTTTATTCTCTTGAAACCCTTAAACCGTTGGCTGGGATTAGTCCAGCAGGAGCGTTTGTATGGTGGTATCCTGTTCATGCCACATCTTAATCCATATATCGAGTTGGGTTATGGCATCGGCACACATATATTTGATGTGGGGGCTTTTGTAAGCACTATCAACGGGCAATTTGATACCTTTGGTTTTAAATTCACTTTCGAGTTATTTAATAAATAATCCTGTTCAAACAATCTGTTTGGTTTTCTGTTTATTACAACATAACAGAAACTAAACAGTGTATGCATTATAAAATATTTTTATGTGTTCTTTTGTTCCCGGTTTCATTATCAGCTCAAAACGGGGAATTATCTTTAACATTGGAACAATCTGCCAGCCTGATGAACAAGGGCAGCCGCACGTTGCAAATGGCGGATAAGGCTGTAGATATAGCACGCAGTGAGCGACAAAAAATGAATGCTTTTTGGTATCCGTCTTTGAATGCATCGGGTGCATACGTCCATTTGTCCAACCATATTGAGGTCAAGGAACCTTTAAGGCAATTTACCGATCCGGCAAAAGACTTTGTACATTCCATTGTGCCCGATGATAAATTTATTTCTTCTATTCTTGATAATATAGGTGCGCATACCCTTACTTTTCCTTTATTAGAACGTAACCTGACGACCATAGATGCTAATGTGATGTGGCCGCTTTTTACAGGCGGAAAACGAATTTTTGCAAGCCGTATCGGCAACCGTATGGTAGATTTGGCCAAAGCAGGTAGGGAAGAGGCGGGAGCTACTTTGCAATCGGAGTTGGTGGAAACTTATTATGCTTTGCGTCTGGCGCAAAGAGTGGTGGATGTACGCGAGCAAACCTTTTTAGGCTTGCAGAAACATTACCGTAATGCCATGAAGCTGGAGGAGAACGGTATGATAAATAAGGCCGAACGCCTCTTTGCTCAGGTCACTATGGACGAGGCCAGACGTGAGTTGGAATCTGCCCGGAAAGATTTGAATGTGGCGCAAAATGCCTTGAAAGTTTTGTTGAATGTGGAAGACGCCATATCCATCAACCCCAGTTCTCCTTTGTTTATGAACCATGATCTGCCCGATGAACTTTATTTCAAGAATCTGGTAAGTACCGGCAGCTATATAGTAAGTAAATTGCGAATACAGGAGGCGATGGCAGATAATCAATTGAAAATCAGTAAAAGTGCATATATTCCTACCATTGCATTGTTTGGAAAGCAGACACTTTATGCAGAGAATCTTCCGAAAAACCTGATGCCCCGTACTTTGGTAGGAGTGGGTTTTACTTGGAATATATTCGACGGCCTGAACCGTGAAGCCAATATCCGTCAGACACGTCTTACTAAACAAACTTTGCAACTGGGAAGGGAAAAGGCTCAGAATGAATTGGGTGTTTTGGTAGACAAGTTATATAGCGAAATTCAGAATGCAAAGGATGATGTCGCCGCACTCAACACCACGATTGAGATGAGTCGTGAATTGGTACGTATCCGTAAAAAATCCTTTCAGGAAGGAATGGCTACCTCTACTGATGTGATTGATGCGGAAACGATGTTATCCAAGGTGCAGATTGCTTTTTTGCTGGCTTATTATAAATATGATGTGGCACTGGCATCTCTGCTTTCTACTTGCGGAATGCCCGAAAGTTTTTGGCAGTATAGCCGTACCGGACAAACCGAGAACTTTATATTCGGGAAATAATAAAAAAAGAAAACAATATGGAAAAAGAGAAGAAACAGTTAGGAGTCGCTTTTATCGTTGTTCTTGTGGCCATTGTTATGGTGTCTGCCATTGGGATTATAGCTATGAGCAATAAACCGGTTGTATTGCAGGGGCAGATAGAAGCTACTGAAATACGGATTTCCGGAAAACTTCCCGGTAGAATTGATACCTTTTTGGTCCGGGAGGGACAGTATGTAAAGATGGGTGACACCTTGGTTGTGATTAACAGTCCTGAGGCTTGGGCGAAGTTCCAGCAGGTAAATGCCTTGGAAGATATTGCGAAATTTCAGAACAAGAAAATAGACGACGGTACACGTCGGCAGATAGTCCGTTCGGTAGAAGAATTGTGGAACAAGTCAAAGAGTGACTTGCAACTGGCCACGGTGACGTATGACCGTATTCAGGCGCTTTACAAAGATAGCGTGGTCACCAGCCAGCGGAAAGATGAAGTGGAAGCCATGTATAAAGCTGCTGTTGCCGCCGAACGGGCGGCGCATCAACAATTCCTGTTAGTGAAGGACGGAGCGCAGAAAGAGGATAAAGAGAGTGCCCGCTCCTTGGTGGATGCGGCTCGGGGCACTGTGAATGAGGTTCAGGCCTTGTTGATGGATGCCCGCCTCACAGCTCCCGAAGACGGACAGATATCAACCATCTACCCCAAGCGTGGAGAACTGGTAGGAGCGGGGACTCCCATTATGAGTCTGGTAGTATTGGATGATTGTCATGTAGTGCTTAATGTCCGTGAGGACTATATGCCTTATTTCCGTATGAACGAGAATTTTATGGGAGATATTCCGGCTCTTGATGTAAAAAACAAGGCATTTAAAATCAATTACATCAGCCCGTTGGGGAGTTTTGCCACTTGGCGTTCTACCAAGCAGACGGGGACATACGATATGAAAACTTTTGAAATTCATGCGCTGCCTGTAGAGCCGATGGAGGGATTAAGACCGGGTATGTCCGTCTTGGTAAATCTGGATGAATTGAAATGATAGAAGGATAGCTATGTTATTCTGATTGCAGTGAATGGTAAATATAAATGAACTACTTGAATGAAAGAATCTCCTTTTATAGCGGTATTGAAACGTGAACTGGACCGTATGGTTTCCCGGCGCATTTATTTTGCATCGTGTATCGTCTTGCCTTTGTTTTCTATCTTCTTTATGGCTACAATTTTTGGTAACGGACAGATGGAGAATCTGCCTGTGGGTGTTGTGGATGGTGATAATACAGCCACTTCTCGTGAGATAATTCGTATGACCGAGGCTGTTCCCACTTTCCGCATCACTCGGCATTATGCCGATGAAGCGGAGGCCAGGGCAGATGTGCAGCGGAAAAGTATTTATGGATACCTCAGTATTCCGTCTGGTTTTGAAGCAAAGGTGATGGATGGTAAGGAAACAGCTCTGACTTATTATTACCATTATGCATTGATGAGTGTGGGAAGTGAGATTCACGGAGCATTTCAAAGTTTGTTGAAAAGCATCTCGGTAGTTCCCATTGTCACTCATGCTGTGGCATTGGGTATAAATCAGGAAGAGATAGAATCTTTTCTGTTACCGGTCACCACACAGAATCATCCGTTATTTAATCCTGATATGGATTATTCGGTCTATCTTACACAGCCATTCTTCTTTGTTTTTCTGCAAGTTATCTTGTTGTTGGTCACTACATACTCCATTGGCAGTGAAGGGAAATTCCATACTTCAGCCAATTGGCTGGCAGTGGCAGATGGGAATATCTGGGTGGCGGTCACTGCCAAGTTACTTCCATACAGTTTTATCTTCATCGTTATGAGTATTCTGGCAAACTATGTCTTTTTTGGTGCCATGCATATACCGATGGATTGTGGTTTTTGGGCGTTGAATCTTACTTCGGCACTATTGGTCATTGCTACGCAGGCGCTGGCGGTTTTTCTGTTCTCTCTTTTTCCTGCGTTGAGTATTATTATCAGTATCGTTTCCATGGTAGGATCGTTAGGCGCTACCCTTGGCGGGGTTACCTTTCCGGTGCTTCACATGTTTGCACCGGTGTACTATGCCTCTTATCTTTTCCCCGTCCGTCACTTTGTCGAGATTGGACAGAATCTGCTTTATGGCAACTATGGTTATGCGTATATGTGGGGCAATGTAGCCTGTCTGCTGTTGTTCCTTATTCCTCCTTTATTGTTGTTACCTCATTTGAAACGCTCTTTAATCAGTCGGAAATATGACGATATTGAATAATATATTAGCTGTATCTTGGCACGAGTTTCGTGTGATGTGTACCCGCTATTCCATTTTATTGGTACTCAGCGGTGGCATCTTTGTGTATGGATTACTTTATAACTATATGTATGCTCCCAATGTGGTACGCGATGCTCCGGTGGCAGTAGTGGATATGAGTCGCACTCCGTTAAGCCGCAGTTACATCCGTTTGCTGGATGCCACTCCGCAGGCACGGGTATTGACAAACAATGCTGATTTGCCTGCTGCTAAGGAATTGATGAAATATGATGAAGTGGTGGGTATTGTTTACATTCCCGCGGATTTTGACGCTCGTGTGGGGCGTGGTGAAGAAGCGATATATATTATGTACAGCACCACTACGGCTTTCCTTTATTTTGCTTCCATGCAGGAAGCGTCTGCTGGAGCCATGCTTGCTGTGAATGATGATGTCCGACCCGAGCAAGTGGTTTTTCTACCTCAGGATGATATACAATCTGTGGTTCAAACAAGGTCTGTCGATGTGGTAGGTACTGCCCTGTATAATTATACCGATGGTTATGGTACTTATTTGATACCTGCCGTTTTGATGGTTGTTATTTTTCAGACGTTGATATTTGTTATCAGCATGTTGAGTGGGAAAGAGCGTGAAACTGGAGATATACTGATGTTTGCAGGCCCTGAAGGAAGGGATCTTTCTTTTTTACGTATGGCATCCGTAGTGATAGGAAAATCATTTACTTATTTAGTCTTTTATGCTTTATTCTCTGTCTTTTTGTTGGGGCTTCTTCCTTTAGTTTTCCAATTGCCTCATTTAGCATATCCGTGGAAAATTGTGGCACTTATGATACCTTATATTCTTGCTACCAGTTTCTTTGGATTGGCCTGTTCGTTATTTTTCAGTGATAGTGATGCTCCATTGTTGTTGGTAGCTTTCTTCTCTGTAGGATTGATTTTCCTGTCCGGAGTTTCTTATCCGCTGGAGTTAATGCCTTGGTATTGGCAATGGATTCATTATATGGTTCCTGCGGCTCCCGGAACTTTGGCCTTTGTTAAGATAAATTCTATGGGAGCTAGTATGTCTGAAATCAGTCAGCAATATATTATCCTATGGATACAATGTGCGATATACTTTGTTTTGGCTTGTCGAGCCTATCGCTACAATATAAAGAAAGCAAAGTGTGAAAGACAATAATTTTATGTGTGATTGTTTTTTATGTAATTCGTTTTGCTGATTCTCTATTTTTTATAAGGTCTGTTTGGAGCTGGAGCGAGGGGCCTGAAAGTTGTTGATATTTTAATTCTTGGTGATTATTCTCTTGTTGTTTCTTTTGTTTTTTCAGCTCCTTTTATGAGATGATGCAAGGGGGAAACTTGCAAACTTGCACAACTTGCAGTCTTTCCACACACACACACACACACGAGCGCGCGCGATTGCGCGTATGCGTACATTATAATGGCGATGGATTATTATATCCTGGTAAAGTAATGACATACAATCCGATGAGAGTGTGAAGGGTAGAGTGGAGGAAGAGGTGGAGTGGTGTGTTGGCTTCCATCTTTTTTCCTAGTTCTAGGTAGTGAATGGTCTGGTTCTATCCTGTTTTTTTGTAATGGGGGGATGAAGAAAATCTTTCTGGAGGTTATGGTAACCGATGAGCGGTAGGTGAACAGCAGCCGGCAGCTTTTCTGACGGAGTATCTGGGTATTGGACGGGATGCTATGTGCTTTTGTATAGTTTGTGTGTTCCGAAGGGTTAGTAACGTGTGTTCCGTAAGGTTAGTAATGTGTGACCTTGTACGTTACTAACATAGAGGCCTGTATGTTAGTAACGTACCTTGTTTAAAGTAGCTAGGAGGTTTTTCGCATGCAGGATACGTGTCTTCCGCAGAATTATGTGAATTGTATTAAGGTTAAAGTGTGTGGTTGCCGCAGATTCAGGAAGTCGGTCCTTTACGGTCAGTGTTTGTTTTGTTCTAGTCCTTGTCTTCCGCTTTCTTATTTTCTCCTTGTCAGGCTTTCCTGCTCTTTTCCACCGGAAGTCTTGTCACGTATCTCCCTTTCCGCCTTTTGCATTCTGTTATCCTTTCCTCCGTTGTAGTTCTCTCCGGTATCGTCCGTCTGTCTTCCGCTCTCTTTTTTATGCTTTATTATTTTTTCATATTATAATGTACGCGCACGTGTGTGGGTGTGGAGATGCTGCAAGTTTTGCAAGTT